>Ga0233448_1002799_pt1 | contig 11711 bp, 15 predicted proteins | sample SI_124_October20_2_FD_183015 | JGI IMG/M metagenome (GOLD analysis project Ga0233448, IMG submission 183015) | Seawater microbial communities from Saanich Inlet, British Columbia, Canada - SI_124_October2016_150_MG | ecosystem: Environmental > Aquatic > Marine > Inlet | place: Canada: British... | reverse complement strand
ATTGACGGCAACTCACTAGCATACAATCGTGAAAACGCATTGGGCGCTTCAGAGTGGACAGGTGTTGGCTCAACTATCTCTGCGGGTAAAGCAGCGGCGACATTCACGCAAGTGACTACTAGCCTAACTACACTTGTAGGTGACGCTGAGATTAACGGCTTAATCCAAGCTACACGTTCAAACTTGACAGACCAAAAAGCGGCACAAGTTGCTTCTAAAGCTAAGTCAATTGGTCGTGCTTACCAAGACAAACTAATCAATGGTACGGGTTCTAGTAACCAAATCACAGGTTTGTTGTCTTTAGCTACATCAGCACAAACTAAGACAGGCGCAACTAACGGTTCTGCTTTATCTTACGACTTGTTAGATGAGACTTTAGACAAAGTAACTGACAAAGACGGCACTGTTGACTACATGATGATGAACGCACGTACTATCCGTTCATACTACGCATTGCTTAGAGCATTGGGTGGCGCAGGTATCGGTGAAGTTATTACTTTACCTTCAGGCGCGCAAGTACCATCTTACCGTGGTATTCCAATCTTCCGTAACGACTACATCCCTGTAAACCAAACACGTGGTTCAAGTTCTACTTGTACTTCAATTGTTATGGGTACATTAGATGACGGTTCAATGTCACACGGTATCGCAGGCTTAACAGCTTCAGGTAACGCAGGTGTTTCTATTGAAGAGTTAGGCGCATCAGAAACTAAAGACGAGTCAATCACTCGTGTTAAGTTCTACAACGGTCTAGCTAACTTCTCTGAGAAGGGTCTAGCAATGTTAAACGGTATTACGAACTAATACAGTTTGATGAAATCCACCTATCTTCGGGTAGGTGGTACTTATTAAGGAAAAATTATGGCATTAGACGCAACTCCAAACGGCTCATCAGCAGATAGCTATGTTTCAGTATCAGACGCAGATGCCTACCACGCAACACACTTGTACGCAACAGATTGGACATCTGCTACAGAAGCTAATAAAGAGATAGCCCTAAAGATGGCTACTCGTATATTAGATGAGAAGACAGATTGGTCAGGAAGTAGAGCTACATCAACCCAAGCATTAGCATGGGGTAGAACAAACGTAACTGACGATGGTCAGGCTGTAAGCTCTACAATCGTACCACAACCAATTAAGAACGCCACAGCAGAATTTGCTAGAAACCTCATATCGAACGACCTAACAGGTGACGCTCAAGGTAAAGGACTAACAAGCCTAGAGGTTGGCTCAATTAAACTAAACTTTGATAAAACTGACACAGCAGGCGTATTGCCTTCAATCGTTCAGGAAATGTTGAGAGGTTGGGGAACGATACACGCCCGTGCTAAGTTTGGCACGGTAGCAGTAGTGAGGTCGTAAAATGGGGCTTAGAGATGCTATCCTAAGCGCTGTAAGTTCAGCAGTAACCGCCACAGGCGATATTGCAGAAAGTATTACATTCGTTACAAAGACGAATGGAGACTATGACGTTGTATTCGGTCAGAACACATCTACAGAAACAAACTACACTGTTAAAGCCATTATCTCGTTTGACGATAACACTATCTCGGGCAAAGGCTCTACCAACAAGACAGACTCAGCGTTCACAGGTGAAATCACAGCATTATTCGCTACTAAAGGACTGACGTTCACACCAACCACTAAGGACATAGTAATCCGTGGTGGTGAGCGTTATGCTATTACAGATATTAAGAAAGACCCTGTTGGTGCGTCTTATTCCCTTAAATTGAGGAAGCTAGGATGAGTTTTGACAGCGACATAAGACGATTCAGCAAGAAGACGGGCGTAGCTATAGATGAAGCTGTTAGAACGGTGGCGTTTAAAGCATTTGGCATGATTGTTAAGAAAACCCCTGTTGATACAGGACGTGCGAGAGGTAATTGGAACGTATCTGTAGCTACAATAGACAGAAACGTGGACGCAGAAGCCAAAAGACCCAAAGCACCAAGCATTAAGAAAGGTGACGGACTGAAGCCAATCTACATTGTTAATTCATTAGATTATATCCAAGACCTAGAGAATGGCACATCAAAGCAAGCGCCTAACGGTATGGTGGCAATAACAATGAATGAAATCAGAGGTTCATTATGAGTTTTGAGAATGAGCGCCTGACGATTGAAAACAGATTCAAAGAATATTGGCAAGAAACCCCTGTCGCTTGGGAGAATGTATCATTTGATATGCCAAACAACTCAGGGTGGACAAGACTAACAGTATTAAACGGGTCAAGTAGTTATAGAGCAATTAATAGCGCTAAGAGACACTCAGGCTTAATTGTTGTTCAAATCTTTGTACCGAGAGACACAGGAACTAGTACAATACGAAAGTATGCGGACACGGTCACGAGTATTTTCGATGGTAGAAAGTTCAGTGATGTGGTTTGTGATGTAGCAAGCATTGAGACCATAGGAACTGATGACATTTGGCATCAGATGAACGTAACAATTCCATATTGGAGGGATTCATGAAAGCAGTAGTTTTATATTCACCTAACGGTGATAAAGAAGGTGTAACGCCACACCCTTCAAAGATTGAAGAAATGAAGGCGAAGGGTTGGGCGGAAAAGTCTATAACAAAAACAAAAGTAAATACAACGGAGAAAGAAGATGGCAAATCATAAAGGTAGCGAAGGAACGGCTAAAATCGGTTCAAACGTAATCGCAGAAGTAAAGGATTGGAGTATCTCAGAGTCAGCAGAGACTATTGACGACACTACACTAGGAGACACAGCACGTACTAAGACTGTAGGCTTAACATCAGCAAGTGGTTCTATGACTGCTTTTTGGGATGAGACTGACACAACAGGTCAAGGCGCAATGACTGTAGGTGCTGAAGTAGCATTAAAGTTATACCCTGAAGGTGCTACAACAGGCGACACATTCGCTTCATTGTCAGCAATCATTACTGAGAAGGGTGTATCAACTACACTAGACGGCATGGTTGAGACTTCAATTAGTTTTGAAGCTAACGGTGTTGTTACTTGGGCTGCTGTTGCGTAATGGGTATTTTAGATAACGCTAAGTCGCACTTTGACAAGTTAGAGACTAAAGCAATCGAAGTACCTGAGTGGGATGCTGTTATTTATGCCACTCCGTTCACTATGGGTGAAAAGAAATCTCTTTGGAAGTTTGCAAAAGATGACGACTTTGAGTTCATGGTACGCACATTGATTCTGAAAGCGCTAGATAAGGACGGCAATAAGCTGTTTGATATATCTAACAAAGTGGAATTAATGAACAACGCATCACCTGATGTAATTACACGAATTGTAGGCGAAATTTCCATATCTCAAACTATTGATGATATGGGGGGAAACTAAGAAGCGATTCCGAGTTACACGCAAAGTACGCACTTGCGAATCGCTTACACAAGGCTGTTCATGAAATAGACCTGATGACGGTTGAAGAGTTTCACGGTTGGATAGCCTACTTTAAACTAGAGGATAAAGATGGCAACTGACAATATAGCAACTCTCGGAATTAAGGTTGACCCCAAAGGGGCAATATCGGGTGCGAGTAAGGCTAAACGTGCTATTGGTGGAATAGGTAATGTAGCCAACAGGGTAAAGAGCCAAATATTCTCACTAAACGGTGCGCTTGGTGCTTTAGGCGCAGGCGCTATGTTGCGTTCAGCATTAAAGTACGCAACCTCCATTGAGTCATTAAAAGTACAGCTTAAATTCTTAACGGGTAGTGCTAAGGACGCAGGAAAGGCGTTTGACTATATGCTTGGATTTGCCAAGTCAGCACCCTTCACCCTAAAAGAAATCCAACGAGCGTCACCTTCACTATTAACAGTGACAGAAGATGTAGATGAGTTAAACGCACTACTAAGCATAACAGGTGACATCGCCGCATCGTCAGTATTATCATTCCAAGAAGTAGCACAACAACTACAGAAGACCTTCGCAGGTGGAATATCCGCAGCAGACCAATTCAGAGACTCAGGTGTAAAAGCCATGTTAGGATTTGAGACAGGCGTTAAATACACAGCAGAAGAGTCTAAGAAACACATCATGAATCTGTGGGAAGAGAACAAAACATCAATGAAGGGCGCTACTAAAGACATGGCGCTTACATTTGAAGGTCAAGTATCAATGATGGGTGACGCTTGGGATGAGTTGCAACTAGCATTCATGAATGAGGGCGTGTTTGATGAGACCAAGACAGGCGTAAAAGAAATATCAAGTATGCTCAGAGACCCTGAGACACTTAAATCAGCAAAAGAACTAGGGCAATCAGTAACAAAAATAGGTCTAGCACTAAAGAGTACAGTTCAAGTAGTAATGGGGTTGCCTTCAGAGGTAACATCTGTGGGCTTGGTATTATTCCTATTGGGTGGCGCTAAAGCGAGAGTGGCAATCGCAATGCTAACAGCAGTAGCAGTTAAAATTGATGCAATACGTGATGCCATTAAGGGAATAACAGGCGATGACGTAAGGTTGCAATTCAATGGATTAGATGTCGGTGAACTTAAAACAGCACAACAAGCACAGATAAAGATTTATAACGACTTACAGCAAAAGATTAAAGATGTAAAAGGTGAGATGAATCAGGCGGCTACCAACAGTGATGACACTGTTTTTTGGCAAAAGAATGAAGAGTTGGGCATTTTAAATAAGCAAGCCAAAGATACAAAGACAACAATATCAGAATTAATTACTATGATTCGTGATAGTGGAAAAATAACAACACCTAAGACGTTCTTCCCAACTGACTTCCAACCACCAACACCGCCTAAAGAAAAAGAATATAGCAACAAGTGGCTGAAAAACGCACAGGAGCTAATCACAACTACTGACAAGTATAAAGCGTCAATAGCAGGTGTTGGAATAGAGCTAACCAAAAAACAAGAACTAGAGAAAGGCTACAACTCAGAAGTACAGCGTATTAAGGCATACATCACTGAAAAGAATATGTCATCAGCAACAGAAGCTAAGATGATTGGTCAAGTAACAACAGCATACGATGAAGCCATCAAGCGAATGGATGAAGCTGACATTGCTAAAAAAGTAGCAGGTATAGCAAGCATTATGGAATCGTCTATAACAGATATGATTATGAATATCGGCAACGGCGCTAACTCACTCAAAGACACAGTTAAAAATATGGCTAGAGCAATATTAGCTGAGTTTATCAAGATTCAAGTAGCTAGACCTGCCGCTAACTTCCTTTCTAGCTTTACTTCGGGAATGTTCAGAGCAGACGGTGGAACGGTAACAGGAAACCAACCCTATGTAGTAGGTGAGCAAGGTGCTGAGTTATTTGTACCGAATAAGACAGGTACTATCATACCAAATGACGCTATGTCATCAGGCGGTGGCTCAGGTGGCGAAACAAACGTAAGTGTAAGCTTCAACATCACTGCTAACGACACAACAGGTTTTGATGATTTATTAGACTCACGTAGAGGAATGATTGTAGGTATTATTAATCAGGCAATGAACGATAGAGGAATCACAGGGGTGACAGCATAATGGCATATCCAACTACACCCGTATTTCAGTCAGTGAACCTAAAGTCCAATGATAAGACTCTAACATCACAGACTGTAAACGGTAGAACACAATCAAGAAAACTAGCAAGTCAATATTGGGAGTTCTCAGCTAAATATCCACCTATGACTCAAGCAGACTTTATGCCTGTATATGCTTATGTAATGCAACAGCGTGGACAGTCAAACACATTCACTGTGAGAATACCCGTATTAGAAGACGCTAGAGGTACGGCATCAGGCACGTTAAGAGTGAACGGTACTAAGGCAGCAGGCCAAACTACAATAGTAGTGGACGGAATTACAGGAACTATCGTAGAAGGTGACATGATTAAATTTAGCCATGATAAGGTCTATATGGTTGTTGGTCATACCGAAACATCAAGTAACACGACATCTATCGATATACAGCCACCTCTTCGCTCTAACGTAGCAAATGATGAGACAATTAACTACGACACCGTAACAATGAAGGTAAGGCTAAGAAATGATATACAATCATTCGGAATGAGTAACGATGGCTTGTTCAGATATGAAGTAGACTTCATTGAGGCTCTATGAGTAGAAGTATTCACGCATCTGTAGTAACAGAACTTGCAAAAGACTCGGTAAGAATATGCCACATGATTGAGATTCACCTGTCCTCTACGTCTTTTTTAACAGACGCAGGACAAGACATTGTGTATGGTGGAAACACCTATGTTGCTAGTAGTCATTTCCTTGATGTGTCCACAGTAAAAGAGGACTCCGAAGTGAGAGTTGGAACGTCTAAGATAAAATTATCGGGCGTAGAGCAATCCTTTATATCCGCTTTACTTAGTAGCGCCTACATATCCAAACAGTTAATAGTTTATAGGGCTTACTTGGACGCTAACAACGGTGTAATAGGCTCTCCTGTATTGATTCACGATGGTCGTATATCAGAATACGAGATTATTGATACAGAAGAGACCTCAACAGTGGAACTAGGGGTGGCATCGCATTGGTCAGACTTTGAAAAGAAGTCAGGAAGACACACCAATAGCAATTCACAGTCGTTATTTTTCTCAGGTGACAAAGGCTTTGACTTTGCCGCTAACGTGGTTAAAGACTTAGAGTGGGGTAGAGCATAATGTTTGAATGGTTTATAAGCTTTATAGCATCAGCAGTAATATCTTGGTTATTAGCCCCTGACATAGAGGACTTAGAGCAAGAAAATACAGACGGTACATTATTAAACAAGCAAAGCAACAACGCACAGATACCTGTCATTTATGGAGAGCGTAAAGTAGGTGGAACGCGAGTCTTTGTAGAGACAAGTGGCACAGATAACGAGTACCTTTATATTGCCCTAGTATTGTGTGAGGGTGAGGTAGAAAACATTACAGACGTATATATCAATGACGTTTTATCAGGCGATGCTAAGTTTAGTGGGCTAGTCACAATTAACAAGCACTTAGGCTCTGATACTCAGACAGTAGACACAACCTTATTGAGCGCACCAAGTTGGACATCAGCACACACACTAAAAGGTGTTGCTTACTTAGGCATCAGACTTAAATGGGATAGGGAAGTATTTGGCTCAATTCCAAATATTCATGCTGTGGTAAAAGGACGCAAAGTCAGAACATTTAACTCTAGTGGTGTATTAAGCACGGCTGAGACTTATTCAACAAACCCTGTTGAGTGTATGTTGGACTACCTCACTAACACTAGATACGGAAAAGGGCTTACATCTGCTGATTTTGAGCCAAGTTATACATCATTTTATAATGCGTTTCAAATCTGTGACGCTTTAGTTGAGTCATATTCAGGTGGCTCGTACATCAACACATTCAACTGTAATGTGATATTAAGTACAGACAACACACTCATGGATAACGTAAAGATTTTGCTAAACGGCATGAGAGGTTTAATGCCATACACGCAAGGTGTTTATAAGCTTATCGTAGAGAACACAGGCTCGCCTTCTTTCGCATTTACAGAAAGCCACATCATTGATGGCATCAGTATCTCAGGCGAAAAGAAAGGAACTAGATTTAATAGAGTTATTGCTACGTTTACGAACAAGGACAATAATTGGCAAGACGACCAAGCGATATACCCCGAAGCAGGAAGCACAGAAGAGACTACATTATTAGCAGAAGACGGTGGAGTTGAATTAGAAAAGAGAGTTAGACTGCCAACCATAACAAACATATACCAAGCAAGAAACATAGCTAAGACGGTAGTCAATAAGTCAAGACAAGGCATCAAGTGTTCATTCCTTGCTACAGGCGAAGCGTTACAGACTAGCATTGGAGACATTGTATCTGTTACACACAGAACTCCGGGTTGGTCGGCTAAAGCATTCAGGGTTATAAACCTATCATTGAAAGCAGACGGCAACGTAATTGTTGCTTTATCTGAACATAAAGATACCGTTTATCCTTGGGCAGACACAGGCGCTTACACAGTAATCCCTGACACCACCTTACCTGACCCTTTCAGTGTGTTGCCTGTAACGAGCGTAACAGTATCAAGTGGCGAGAACTATCAAGTAACAAACAGTGATGGCTCAACAAGCCCTAGAATCCTAGTAGCATGGACAGCACCCGTTGACAGTTTTGTAGACAGATACGTTATTCAAATAAGAATAGCCGCAGGAACTCCTAGCGAAAACCCTTGGGATATAGAACATACAACAGACAGTACACCTCTGTATATCTCAGGCGTAGCATCAGGAACTACTATCGATGTACGAGTTAAGTCTATGAATACTATGGGTGTATCATCAGCATGGACGCAGATTAACGACCACACTATTGCAGCATTGGTTGGTGGTGGCTCAGGTGGCACAACGTCATTCTCACAAGATGACCCTCCGTCAACAGATATTGAAGCAGGTGATATTTGGTTTGATACTAATGACGGCAATAGGATTTATCGTTATGATGGTACAGACCCATACGCAAGCACAGGTTGGATAGCAAAAACAGGAGACCTTGCAGCAATTGACACGGTAGTAGCAGGCACTTGTTCTATTACAACACACAAGTCAAAGTCAGCATGTACAGGGGCAGGTGGCACATGGACAGCATCCACCACTATTGACGTTACAGACATTTCAGACATTTCTACAAGCCTAGGCGCTATAACAGCAGGCTCTATTAACATTGGTAGTGGTAAATTCAGTGTTGCGACCAACGGTGATGTAACTATTCAAAATGCCACGACAGGTAACAGATTAGAAGTTAAGAATAACGTAATTAAAGTTTACGATGCTGTAGGCACAGTGAGAGTTCAGATAGGACAACTATAATGGCAGTAGGATTCAGAATTAAGGACGCTAGTGGCAACGTAACACTTGACTCTACTGAAACGACAGCGTTGTTACAAGAGAAAATTGAGAAGACGGCTACAGGCTCAGGAAGCAAAACTTACACAACTATAACTAACAGAAATTCTTATGCTGTTGGATTGTGTGAAGGTGGTGGTGATACAGGTGCTAATACATGGACAGGCGTGGATTTTAATATGACGAATACACTGAGTGGCTCAAACCCTAAAGTTGGTTGGAATATAGCTTGTTCAGCAGTTAGTGGTCTAGGTAATTGTTCAAGGTGGGATAAGTATCATATTTTTGTGTTCATGAAATGAGTTACGGATTAAACATTATTAATGCTGATAGTTATCTAACCTTTAACGAGGATAAGATTTATTATCAGTTTGAAGAAAAACTACAAAGTAGTAAAGCAACAGTTGTGTTCGAGCAAAGATTTTATTACGACACGGACTATACGGGTAGTAAATATCCTATTGTGTTTATTCACTCTAATGGGTACTGGTGTTCTATTATTGACACATACAGGCTATCAAACAATAAGTGGCGTATTGAGTTATGGGCAGAAGGAACTAAAGCAACTGCGACAAAAAACAATATAACAGGCTATGTTTTTACAGAAAGTTCTGAATCTTCTACTAATCCTAGTTGGGGCATTAAGATTAACGATGCTAATGGCGCTAGAGTATATGATAGTGATTTTGAAATAATGAGAATTAAAGACTTTGTTAATATGCCTGCCCCATCAAGCACATCTCCTGGCAGTAGTCATGGAGGGTGGAATCATGCGTCTGTCGCAGGTATTTACGGCTCAACTTCACAAGCCCATGGAGTCAGTGGACTATCAAAGCCTGCGGCGTTATTATATTCTAATGGAATAATACAATACGACAGAGATTTTTATTGGACGCAATACTTTGGTGGTGGGTTTAGTTATCAGTGGCACACAATGTGTGGGTTTGTAAAATCAATACAGAAGGTTACATCAACTACAGTAGAACATGGTTGGGGTCACATGGGAAATAACGTGATGGACGTAACTAACAAGGTAACACCAGCAAACTATACAACCCCTATTTTGGATGGAGCTGATTATGACTAAAGAAGAAGAGATTTATAACAGTGTAACAAGCGCTTCTTGCCATCAGTGTAAATATGGCGTACCTAGAAGGCCTACTGACGAAAATGCCGTAGTAGTAATGGAGTTTGATTGTACAATAGAAGACATTAAGCAATGCCCTGTCGTAATACATGACATGAGCTTATAATAAAGCAAAGGAGAAAACATGGCATATTACAACACAATTAAATTAGTATCAGGTGACGACCTACCTGAGTTAGATATTACGCTACGAGATAGCAACCTAGCCGAAGTAGGAAAGACCTTAGATATTACAGACCCTTCAACTTGGAATCCGATTGACATTACTAATGTGTCAGCAGTGAGACTAAAGTTTAGAGAGGTAGGCTCAACCACGCTTAAAGCAACTATTGGCTGTACAAAGGTAGCACCTTATACTGAAGGACGCGTTATTATGAATTGGGGATTAACAGACCTAGACTCTATTAGTGGTGATTATGAAGGCGAGATTGAGTTGGAGTACACAAGTGGCAAGTTCATGAGCGTACCCGACCTATTAAAGTTTGACGTAAGAGCAGGGTTCTAAAGTGGCAATCAGAGCGACAATTACAGTTGTTCGTGCTTCAGCAGAAACAAAACATGTAAGTCTTTCTGCTAAGACGACTAACGTCAACGCAGAAGCGATAGCATTTGTAAATCCTGATAGTAAGAATCAGTGGTTCTATGAGGTAGCTACTCTAAGCGATGTACAGTTCAGTCTTGTAGAGAAAAACTTATCAGAAACAGTAACGCTTAATGAGAGTTCTATATGGGAGTTCGCTAAGAACGCACCTGAAACATTGGCATTGGTTGAGAGTTTCGCAAAGGTTGTATCATTCAATAGAGCATTCAATGATGCCTTTACACTAGACGACCTAAGTCAGATTGACAAAGACTTCTACGGTAACAAAGGTAATGTCGCATTTATGCTTGATATTATCGGGCTAAGTTATCATAAAGACTTCACAAATAAAAACCAACTAAATTTAGGTGCTTTAAATGCAGATGAGTTTAATGACGATGGCTCTGAAGATGACAGAAGAGTAACAGTTTCAGACGTAGTAACCTTGGCTATAGATTGGGTAAGAGCATTCACTGATAGCTATTCATTCACTGATACAAATTCGTATGAGTTTATTAAAAATGTAGAAGATGCGTTTACTTTAGACGATACCTCTTTAATTAATAAAGACTTCTATGGTGACAAGGGTAACGTATTTGGTTTTAGCGATTTACTAGGTAGCTCATTCGGAAAAACACTAACTGATAACATTTCACAGCTAGATGAAGTATCTATCCTACAAGGCTTAAATAAGTCTGACTCTACCACTTTATCAGATACTTATAAATCTACGCTAAATAAGGCAATATCAGACGCATTCACGCTTGATGACGCACTACAAGTAGACAAAGATTACTTCGGCAACAAGGGTAACGTATTTACCTTTAGTGATGTATTAAGTTATGACGCAAGTAAAGACTTAACAGACGGAATTGCTTTAGTTGAATTAGTAGGTTTTGTACTCAACCACCCTGTAGAAGATTCATACACGGTAACAGATACAAACACTTTACAACCTGAATTAGTTAAGAGCGAGTCAATTGGTTTTAGTGATACTTATATCCGTAATATCATGAAAGGCTTGAGTGATGGATTTGCGCTTGATGATTCAGCACAAGTAAACAAAGACGTAGATTCCACTAAAGGCAATATATTCAGCTTTAGCGATGTATTCAGTAGAACCGTATCATACGATAGAGATTACACGGATAGCTTCGGTTTCAGTGATA
>Ga0233448_1002793_pt1 | contig 11725 bp, 7 predicted proteins | sample SI_124_October20_2_FD_183015 | JGI IMG/M metagenome (GOLD analysis project Ga0233448, IMG submission 183015) | Seawater microbial communities from Saanich Inlet, British Columbia, Canada - SI_124_October2016_150_MG | ecosystem: Environmental > Aquatic > Marine > Inlet | place: Canada: British... | reverse complement strand
GAGCAACAATTATGGTGGGCGGATTTGGTTCCCCGGGAACACCGTTTACGCTGCTTGATGAACTGTTGCGTCAGGGACAGGACAGACTGACGTTGATCAAAAATGACGCGAATGAACCCGGTTACGGAATTGCCAAACTGCTTGAAGCAGACCGTGTGGACACCTTGATCGCTTCTCATATCGGACTCAATCGAGATGCAGTGCAGCGTTTGAATTCCGGAAAGTTGAAAGTTGAATTTCATCCGCAGGGAATTTTAGCGGAAAAAATCAGGGCTGCCGGCGCAGGCATTTTCGGTTTTTTGAGCGACATCGGCATCGAAACTGAAATAACTGATCCAAATCAAATCATTGAATGGCAAGTCGACAAATCCGGAGCCAAGCGTAAACTGAAAGTTGAAACCGCACTTCACGCGGATTTTGCGTTGATCCACGCAGCGAGGGCAGATCATTTTGGCAACCTGCTTTACACCGACAGCGCAATCAATTTTAATCCGCTGATGGCAATGGCGGCAGAAAATGTGTTTGCGGAAACTTTTGATCTGCAGCCTCCTGGAACATTTCCTCCGGAACATATTCACACATCATGCGCATTTGTTTCAGCAGTGATTGCGGTTGACCGTAAGCATGCCTTACACAGTGAATACGAATTAATGGAGCATTATGTCGAAGACTGAACTTCCGGTGCGAACTGAACGTATTCTCCGCAGGGCCGCAAAAGAAATTCAATCCGGGATGATCGTCAATCTCGGCATCGGTCTGCCCACGCTGCTTCCGGATTATCTACCAGAAAATTTTGCAGGTTTGATTCATTCCGAAAACGGTGTACTCGGCTGCGGAAGTGTCACAAAACGCGGACAGGCACGTCCATCATTGATTGACTCCGCAGGACATTACATCAGCCTAAAGCCCGGCAGTTCCTGTTTCGACAGTGCGGTTTCTTTCGCCATGATTCGACGCGGCCGCATTGATCTTTGCCTGCTTGGCGCTTTTGAGGTGGATACTTGCGGAAATCTCGCAAATTGGAAAATCCCCGGAAAGCTCTCTCCCGGAATCGGTGGTGCAATGGAACTGGCACAAAAAGCTAAACGGTTGATTGTGCTGAGTACGCACACGGACAAAAATGGACGTCCCAAAATTCTCGAACACTGCCGACTGCCCTTGACTGCTCCCGCTTGTGTCAACCGTATCATTACGGACGAAGCGGTGATCGATGTAACTCCGGAAGGTTTGCTCGTTCAGGAAATTGCGGATAATATCTCTACGCAAGATCTTCAAAACCATACTGAAGCGAAACTGATTTTTCCGGAAAATTCTTTAAGAAAATTTTAGCAAATGATGATGTTCAGCTAAAATGTCATTGCTTAAACAGCGAGAACCCTATTTTATCTTAAGAACTGATATTAAGCAGATATCTCTCTTCGTTCGAGATGACAAATTATTAGTTTAGGTGTTTTTACTTGACCATCAAAGCTGATAATTCCTGTAATCGTGCCATTTCGGCGACGCTGGGTTTCCAGCAATAATTCCTGTTTCGGAACTTCGTAATAAAATTAATAACTCACCATGACTGCTAAGATCATTTCAACCTTACCAAAAAACGATGACAGTTGCGGTTGGCTTAAACAACTTCCGCCACGTATTGCTCAGCCCGTGCTTTCCGGAAAACAGCACGCCGACTGGGTTGTACTCGGAGCAGGTTTCACCGGACTTGCGGCTGCGAGACAATTAGCTCTTTTACATCCCCAGGCCAGAATTGTTGTGCTCGAAGCAGAACGTGCCGGAGAAGGTTCCAGCGCGAGGAATTCTGGATTTCTGGTGGATTCAACTCTCAATGAGGGACATTATTCTGCAGCAGGTCTTGAGCTATATCGGCGAAAATACGAAATAAAACGTGCCGGTGTTTTAGCAGTTCAGCAACTGGTTACTGATCTAGGCATCAATTGCGATTTTGAAAGCAATGGAAAAATTCATTGCACAGCAGTTAAGTCGCATGAAAAAAAGATTTTAAATTTCAGCAAGTTGTTGACTGAGCTGAAACTGAGCCATAAAATTCTTGCAGGCGAAGAATTACAGCAACGTCTCGGAAGTTCCTATTACCGCATGGGTTTGTGGACAGAAGGCGGAGTGATGCTGCAGCCCGCAAAACTGGCACGTGGAATGATCGAAAAACTTCCTCAGCAAGTGGAATTATTTGAAAACTCACCTGTCATCAACTGGCGCAAACTCAGCAATTCCGCAGGCTATCAATTGTCAACTCCGGAAGGGCAACTTAGTTGTGAAAAACTGATTGTGGCGGTGAATGGATTTATGACAAACTGCGGTGTGAAACCGAACCGCTCATTTTCGCTGACTCTGACGGCGAGCATGACTCGCCCCTTGACTGACGCAGAAGATGAAGCGATCGGACGTCCGGAACCCTGGGGAGTTTTATCCGCGCAATCAATGGGAGCCACCGTGCGTTTGACAAAAGACAGACGTATCTTAATGCGTAATACAGCCGAAGTTTGGCCTGAACAGAATATGACCGACGCAGATTTAGAGTTGCGTAAAGCAAAACATCTAAACGGGATTAAAAGGAGATTCCCACAGCTTGGTGATGATATTATTGAAAGTTCCTGGTCCGGAACAATCTGTCTCAGCGGCAACAATGCCAATGTGTTTTCAGAGTTGGAAAACGGGATGTTCGCGGCGGGATGTTATAATGCCAGCGGAATTGGTCTGGGCGTCCTGTTCGGAACCGAAATTGCCAAGCTTGCCAGCGGTGAAATGACTGAAGAGATCCGGATGATTCAAACAAACTCAGCTCCAATGCTCCTGCCACCGCAACCGTTTCTTCGTTGGGGAGTCGGATTACGTCTCATGCGTGACCGCTTCTTTGCTCGGCATGAACAATAGTAACGCCATAGCTGGGAAACATAATACATTATTATAAATCAATTTCCGGGTTACGGCTCATGCCTAACCCGGCCTACATAATTTGAATTGTTTGTCTTGGTTTTATGAACAATATTTTAAATTGAACGGTAGCCCCGGACTACGTGCCGGGGGAGATGCAAAGGTGGGAAGACAATTCCGATGTGTTTGTTTAAACGGTAGGAACGTATCCGGGTTACGGCTCATGCCTAACCCGGCCTACATGATTTGAATTGTTTGTCTTGGTTTTATGAACAATATTTTAAATTGAACGGTAGCCCCGGACTACGTGCCGGGGGAGATGCAAAGGTGGGAAGACAATTCCGATGTGTTTGATTAAACGGTAGGAACGTATCCGGGTTACGGCTCCTGCCTAACCCGGCCTACATAGTTTGAATTTTTTTTGGTTTTCTGAACAATATTTTAATTTGAACGGTAGCCCCGGACTACGTGCCGGGGGAGATGCAAAGGTGGGAAGACAATTCCGATGTGTTTGTTTAAACGGTAGGAACGTATCCGGGTTACGGCTCTAGCCTAACCCGGCCTACATAGTTTGAATTTGTTTTGGTTTTCTGAACACAATTCAAAACCCGGCCCACATAATTTGATTTATATTTCGTGTTTAATGAACACAATTCAAAACCCGGCCCACATAATTTGATTTATATTTCGTGTTTAATGAACACAATTCAATTTGAACGGTTGCCCCGCTCACCGTAGTGGGGTTAAGAACAATGTACGAGAAAGCGAAATGGGGTGAGCGATAGTTCCTTCTTGATCATTCTCGTTACGAGGCTCCGCCTCGTAACGCAGTCTGTGAGGCTCTTCCTCAAAATATTGCTTTACAGAGTACACAAGGCAGAGTCACCCTGACTTCATTCCGCGGCAGAGCCACGGAACGAGTTTAAACACTTCAGTACTCGATCATTTCATTCCGCCGCAGAGCCACGGAACGAGGTTAAAAAATCCCGGAACCGTAAATCCGTCATCAATGGAGGGGGAAGCCGATGACGAGGAACAATTTCGGATAAAAAAACTCCTTAATGCCGGAAACGCAAGACATTAAGATTTGAGGTATTGCATGGCTTCAGACACGACCATCATCCTACTCAATCTTCCGTATTCTATTGTTATCAATACCAAAATATGATTCCCCCACATAGAGCGAACTACCATCGGTAGTTATTGAAATGGGGTATTTAAATCTCGCGGAAGTACCAGTATCGTGATCTAGGTATGTGTTACAACCAGAACAATCGTCTCCCGCTATAGTTGTCACAGCTCCCGTAGCAATCACAACTTTATAAATCGAAAAACTACTCCTGGCAGCCAAATATAAATTGGTACCATCCGATGTGATACCCGCGAGTTCACTAAATTTTACGCTGTTTCCTGCAGAATCAGTAAAGCTTCCTGGATAACCCTTACCTCCACCGGTTGGTCCTGCTAGGGTAGTCACCGCTCCTGTGGAAATTACAATTTTACGGACTCTATACAGTTCGGCCACGTATAGGTTCGTCCCATCCATTGTAATTCCTTTAGGCTGAAAAAAGGAAGCGTTTGTTCCTGTCAGATCGTCCCCTCCGAAAATAATAGACCCTGCTACAGTGGTGACTTCTCCCGAGGAAATAATAATTTTTCGGATCATGTGGTTGCCGAAGTCTGCCACATAAAGGTTAGTGCCGTCAGTCGTTAGCCCGTTTGGATTCTTAAACGTTGCAGCTGAGCCTGTTGTTCCGTTTGAGCTACCTGGACTATTTGTTGATCCAGCAAGTGTTGTTACGGCTCCGCTCGAAAGCACCATCTGGCGTATCGTATGATTATTAATTTCCGACCAATAGAGATTTATTCCATCTGTGGTTATTCCCATAGGGGTATACGTTAGGGCTGAAGTTCCAGTACCGTCACATTCAGTATTACTGTAACATATAGATCCTGTTCCTGCGATTGTAGTAACTTCCCCGCTGGAAATTACGATCTGGCGGATCTTGTTGTTATCATAATCCGCAATGTACAAATTAGTTCCATCAGTAGTAATTCCACTAGGATAATCAAAAGAGGCTAACGTTCCAGTCGAGTTGTCTGTACTACCCGAACTTCCTGTTCCAGCGAAAGTCGTGACCTTAGTGCTTAGTGTAAGCGGTCCACTTTGAATTGAACCTCCAACGAGTGTATTAACAGGCGTAGCACTGACCTCAGAGGATAGTGTCCCTGTGCTGGATGCATCTACAGCAGCAACTTTGTAGTAGTAGGCCGTGCCGTTTGTAAGGCTTGAATGTGTGTAATTAGCTGATGAGATACTTGTAAGAGTAGTACTGGAAGAACTAACACCTGTAGAGTTGTCCCAATAGACTGTGTAGCTTGTCGCTCCAGTTACATTATCCCAATCCAGAACGTTTTGTCCATTCCCGGAGGTGGCAGTTAAATTTGTTGGTACAGAAAGTACAGGTGAAGCGTTGACTTCCGAGGAAAGTGTTCCGGTTCCAGCATCATCAATCGCTGCGACTTTATAGTAATAAGTACTGCCGTTACTCAAACTTGCATGGGTGTAGTTGTCGGTTGAGATACTGGTAATGGCAGAACTGGAAGAAGTGATTCCACTGGAAGTAGCCCAGTAAAGCGTATAACTCGTGGCGCCACTGACAGCGTCCCAGTTCAGTGACACTGTTCCTGTAGTTGCTGTTGCCGTCATATTTGCTGGTGCGGAAAGCGTGCTTGTTGAACCTCCCCCGGAATCGGCAGCGGGAGTAGTGCTGACCTCGCTGGAGAGTGTACCGGTTCCAGAAGAGTTAACCGCCGCAACTTTATAGTAATAAGTTGTGCCGTTACTCAAACTTGTGTGTGTGTAAGAATTAGTACTTATTGAAGCAATTGAGGTATCACTTGAAGAAACTCCGGATGAAGTTTTCCAGAAAAGTATGTAGCTCGAGGCCCCGCTGACAGCACCCCAACTCAAGACAGCCTGACTGCTGCCCGCGGTTGCGCCTAATCCAGAAGGTGCGGAAAGCGTGCTTACTGTTGTACCTTCATCGGAGGTGGATGAGTTGTCACTGGAAGTACTCGCTGTAGCATATTCACTACTTTCCTGACCGCAACTTCCTAGAAAAAAAGTGAATGCAATTAAAATTGTAATAGCGGCAAAAGCATTACGGGTTTTCGTTATCTTGCTGGACATAAGCTTTCTCCTTCTCAAGTGTTAATAATATGAGACCTATAGTGGTTTCTTGAGTTTGCAGTTTGCTGATCTGCAGGAGAAGAGTCAATTTTTTATACGGCTTGATTGGCTTGATTGGCATGCAAGACACTATAATTATTAATTATATTATATCTATTAATGCGTCAGGTTCAGGATAATAAAAGGGAGGCTGGAGTTTTGTTGCAGTTTATTAATTCAGATTTATTGAAAATCTTGAATAATATTATCGATTTTATCTTTCAGCTCTTTTCGTTTGCTGAATTCAGCAGGACATTGATCCAGCACATAATTTGCGGTTTGGACAACATAACGCCAGCGGGGATTTTTAGGTAGAGTTGTTTCAGTAAGATAATTATCATAAATTCTCGTTCTCCAGGTGCCTGAAGGTTGATCAAGATTCGCTCTCCATTGACGTGACTCCTGTACCAAATCAAGTTTTGACTTTCCGGAGCTTTCCTCCCAGCAGTTCAGACTAAGCTGGTGCAATTCAACCAAAGCTTGACGCAATTCCTGCTGATCCGGATTTTGCTTACTCATCCAGCGCTGAGTATCTTTCATATACTCCGCAAACCTGGCCAGTAATTCCTGACTCTGGGTGGTATTAACTTTCATTTCTTTTTCCAGCTTGCTTGCGTGTTTTTGGCTACTCAACACTTCATCTAATGCTAGATCCTTTTCAATGTGTATAAACCGCATCCGCTGTACAAAGGCCAGTAAAATAAAAATGAACTCCAGCAGTGAAGAAAACTGCAGTAGTTTTATTATCTCCAGGACGACAGGAATAATATCCAGTGCTGAAAGTACTAATATCGTAAAACTAATTAAAGAAAAAAATCTTGCAATCAGGAACAACAAAGCTGGTCGATAACCTCTTAAAATGTATTCCACACTTCCAAAAATCATTAGAAAATTACATAACACTGCCAGCAGAAAGGCCAGCGGAATCAGTACTTGTGAAAAATTAAACAGAATCAGAATTGCAAACAGTACCGAGGCAATTTTGGTCAAGTTCATCAGACGGTGAAGAATTGGAGTGAAACGAATTGTTTCCAAAAATGACTGCGTTACTTGCAATGAAAAATAAAAAATCACACATGATATTAAGACCGGACTTATGCTGTGCAGCCAGGGGCTTTCAGGCCAAAGCAACATAAAGGCGAAGCCGTTCAGCGAAAAAAATAAAAAACCTCTTGCCAGCAAAAACAAGGAATAATACAGATGAGCAATGTCTCTCAACATCACAAAAACAAACAAATTAAAAATCAGCATCATTCCCAGGGCGCCATAGTAAAACCCGAAACTGTAAACATCGAGTTTAGTTTTATTGTCAAATTCTGCCTTATTCAATAAAATCAGTGGCAGGATCAACCTGTGATCTGCGTAGACACGCAAATAGACCATTGTCTGTGAGTTCGGTCTCAGTTTCAGCGGCAGGATAAAATTGCGGTCAAGCAGCGGACGTTGTGCGAATGGGAAGCGGTGACCGCTGGAAATGCTCTCAATCTCACCATTCTCATGCAGTACAAAAAGATCGATACTTTTCATGAATGGTAACGGAATTTCCAGCAGACGCTCTTGAGTTTCTGCAGCTGGGTTTTCAAGCTGAAAACGTGCCCACCAGGCGGATTTGCTAAAAACAAAATTTGGGATTTCAACTTTGCTTGGCGCGAACTTACTGCTAAATTCCGCAGAGATCACATCCTCAATACTCCACTGTTTTTCTGGATCTTCCAACAATTCCAGATGCAGTCCCAAAGGAATTTCACCGCTACTTTCATTGAGTACTAGCGGTGAATCAGCCAAAAGCATTGTGCTCCAGCCGACAAGCAGGAAAATCACCGCGCACTTAAATAGCTTTTGGATTATTCTTTTTTTCATTTACAGAATGCTGATTTATGTACGAGGTAGAGTTGATTCCTTGGATTATACTTGACTAACAAGTCAAAAATCAAATAAACAGTGAATATTTACCTAAAACTGTTCACACAGATTATTGTCTATGCACAATCCACAAACTGCTTGAAAAAGAGCACATCAACCTTGCACTGTAGTTTCTTATGTCCTAATTCCTTGGGGAATAGAGCCTAAGAAAAATGCTTTTTATAATTTAATCTAACTACTTGTCATTCCAGGCGAAGCAAAGCGTAGACCAGAAATACAGGGAGATTTCCTTAATTCTTCTATTCATCTTGAAATAAAACTGGATGCTGGATCAAGTCCGGAATGACAAAAGAAATGGTGTCCTCGCACTCTGCAGCGGAGGAAAGAGCTGTGAGTGGAGACTAAATGTGAGTGGAGACTAAATGTGATGGAATGGTAATGGCGTGTTGAAATTCCGGAACGGTAACTCCGTCATAAATGGCGGGGGAAGCCAATGACGAGAAACAATTCCGGAACAGTAACTGGATTCCAGCTTTCGCTGGAATGACAACCATTTAACATGGATGGTTGAGCACACTCTGGGTTTCCAGTTTACTTCTCGTTCCTTCTCGTTACGAGACTCTGCCTCGTAACGCAACCTGTAAAGCTCTGCCTCAATATAATGCTTTACATAATGCACAAGGCGGAGCCATGCTGACTTCATTCCGCAGCAGAGCCACGGAACGAGGTTGAATAACGCCTCTATTTGCAGGTTGGGTGAAGTGAAACGTGCCCAACGATTTGAAGTGTGTTGTACACGGCTAGTGCCTTTGCCTAACCTACGCAGTCGACATAGTTATACTTATATTCCCTTGTTTTTAAAACACATTTCAAATTGTACGGTAGCCCCGCTCGCCGTAGCGGGGTAAGAGAAATGTAAGGGGATGCGAAATGACGTAAGGGCAAAAGATTTTTCGCCACTACAATAAGAGTGAGACGTTAATCGCTACTCGATTTTGCGGATCGTGTGGCTGCTGAAGTCAGTAACATAGAGGTTCGTGCCATCTGTCGTGATTCCTGTAGGGTTCCAGAATTTTGCACTAGTTCCGGTGGCATCGACGCTACCGGGAGATCCCGACCCTGCCAGGGTTGTTACCACTCCGCTGGAAATCACGATCTTACGAATCCTATTATTCGAGAAACCTGTCACATAGAGGTTTGTACCGTCCGTAGTGATCCCCCTTGGTTTGTTAAATTTTGCACTCGTTCCGGTGGCATCGGTGCTTCCGGGATCACTAACCGTGCCCGCAAGGGTTGTGACCACCCCGCTGGAAATCACGATCTTACGGATCGTGTGGTCGTCGCCAGCAACAAAGAGGTTCGTACCGTCCGTAGTGAGCATCCTTGCGTTATTAAATTTTGCACTCGTTCCGGTGGTATCGGTGCTTCCTGAAGTACCCACCGTGCCCGCAAGGGTTGTCACCGCCCCGGTGGAAATGACGATCTTGCGGATCGTAAAGTTCCCGAGGTCCGACACATAGAGATTTGTCCCGTCCGTGGTGATTCCAAGTGGATTCTTAAATAGAGCACTCGTTCCGCTGGCATCGGTGCTTCCTGACGTACCCACCGTGCCCGCATAGGTCGTCACCACCCCGCTGGAAATCACGATCTTACGAATCGTGTGCTTAAAGTAAGAGGTTACATAGAGATTAGTACCGTCAGTTGTGATATCCTGCGGGGTGGTTAATTTAGCACTAGTTCCGGTGCCATCAGTGGTTCCGGGACTTCCAGCTGTTCCCGCTAGGGTCGTCACTACCCCACTGGAAATGACGATTTTGCGGATCGTGTGTTCTTCGGCATTCGTCACATAGAGGTACGTACCGTCCGTGGTAATCCCTGTCGGGTAATGAAATAGTGCGCTTGTTCCGGTATCATCTATGTTTCCAGTACTTCCCGCCGTACCCGCGAATGTTGTCACTACTGTGGAGAGGCTGAGTACTGTGCCTTGTATCGCTCCGCCCATCAGAGGATTGACAGGAGTGGCGTTGACCTCGCTGGAAAGAGTTCCGGTTCCGGAAGCAGCAACGGCGGCGACTTTGTAATAATAAGTGCTTCCGTTGGTGAGGCTGGAATGCGTGTAGTTGTCGGTGCTGACGGAAGTGATGGCGGTGCTGGAAGAACTGACGCCGGTGGCGTTGTCCCAATAAACTGTGTAGCTTGTCGCTCCAGTTACATTATCCCAATCCAGCGTGTTTTTGGCATTACCGGAAGTAGCGGTGAAGTTTGCCGGAGCAGGAAGTGGAGTAGAGGCGTTGACCTCACTGGAAAGAGTTCCGGTTCCAGCGGAATTGACTGCGGATACTTTGTAATAATAAGTTGTGCCGTTATCGCGTCCTGTATGTGTGTAGTTATCGGTTGTGATCGAGGTAATCGCCGTATTACTGCTGGTGATTCCGGAAGCAGTTCCCCAAAACATGGTGTAGCTTGAAGCACCGCTGACCGCTGTCCAGTCCAGTGTAACCAGACCGGCCGCACTTGTTGCTGTAAATCCGGAAGGTGCTGAAAGCGTGGTAGTGGTGGTGGAGTTATCCGAAGTGCTTGTGTTGTCTGAGGTGGTTGTGGTGCCCGTAGTGGTGGTTGTGGCATTATCTGAAAATTCCTCTTTTTCTTCACTACAGGAAATAATGCTAAGACTGATGAATGAAATTAAAATGATAAATGTTAATTTATTCATAATTTTTATGGTGTTGGTTAAACCAAATTGCGTTAAATAAATTATAGACAGTTTGCTGTTCAGCAGGGTGTGAGTCAATTTAATAAATGGCTGATTTGGTCGGAATTGAGTGTATATTACTGATATATATACAAGTAAAACACTAAGATCTGAACTTTGGAATGATCAAAGATTACGAATTACTAATTATGATTGTCTGCAAACATAGTCTAAAATCCATCTCGCAACTAAATTACTTAGGAGCTAATGAAAAATTCCAGCAGCTATTTAGGGCTTACTGATAATTTTATAATGTCACTCTGGACTTGAGCTGGGATGCAGTTTTATTTGATGCTGAATACTAGAATTTGAGTTGTTTCTCTGGATTCCAGCTTTCTCGGGAATGATAAGTTTTTGATATTTCTGGTTAAGCACACTCCGGGTTTCCAGCAACCTTCTCGTTACGAGGCTCCGCCACGTAACGTAGCCTGTGAGGTTCTACCTCAAAATAATGCTTTACAGAATGTGTAAGGCAGAGCCATGCTGACTTCATTCCGCGGCAGAGCCACGGAACGAGTTTGAATAACGTCTCAAATTGTAGGTTGGGTAAAGTGCAAGGTACCCAACTATTTGATGTGATTGGGCACGGCTGTGCCTTTGCCCAACCTACAGAACTCGTTTACCAACTCTGGATTCCAGCTTTCGCAGGAATGAAAAGTTTTTAAGAATTTATAATTTAAGGTTTTTCCTTGTGGTCGAAATGGCACAGATTTCGAAATTTTTTTGATTATCTAAAGTGCAATAGTAATAAATACAGGCAGGAAATTTGTTGCAGATTCTTGAGGTAGACTTATTGAAAATCTTGAATAATATTATCGATTTTATCTTTCAGCTCTTTTCGTTTGCTGAATTCAGGAGGACATTGATCCAGCACATAATTTGCGGTTTGGACGACAGAACGCCAGCGGGGATTTCGTGGAAGTGTTGCCAGACTAAGATATTGATCAAAGACACGCATACGCCAGGTTCCTGTGCGTTGATCC
>Ga0233448_1002774_pt1 | contig 11791 bp, 11 predicted proteins | sample SI_124_October20_2_FD_183015 | JGI IMG/M metagenome (GOLD analysis project Ga0233448, IMG submission 183015) | Seawater microbial communities from Saanich Inlet, British Columbia, Canada - SI_124_October2016_150_MG | ecosystem: Environmental > Aquatic > Marine > Inlet | place: Canada: British... | reverse complement strand
CTTGAAATAGCCTTGATATTGTATCCATCTAATTTAAGATATTCAATTAAATGTTGGCCAACAAACCCTGTTGCACCTGTCACTAAAACGTTCAACATTTAGGCTAACAGCTCTTGATAAACTTTCAGGGTTTGAGAAACTACAATTTCTTCTGAAAATTCACTCTCAACAAGCCTTCGGCCATTTATACCCATGCTTTTCCTTTTTTCAGAGTTATCAATTAATTCTTTAATCGCACTGGCAAGAGAGCTAGAATCCTTTAGTGGTACTAGTATTCCATTCTTACCATTATGAACAATCTCTCGACAACCTGGAACATCGGTGGCAATAATTGCCCTTCCACAAGATGCTGCTTCGAGCAGCACTTTAGGCAATCCTTCTCTATATGATGGCAAACAAACAATACTACTCTGGGCTAAAACCTTGTGCATATCAGTCTTCTCACCCCACCACTCCACTATATCAAGTTCATTCCACTCACTCAATTGACTATTAGATATTGAGGAAGGATTCTCAGAATCATTTTCGCCAACCAAGACAAAACGAGCCTCGACTCCCTCTTGTTTTAATATTTTAGCAGCTTCAACAAATTCTCCTACACCCTTATCCCATAACATACGTGAAGCGAGCATTACAATTGGAATGCCTATACATTCTTCAACTGGAATAAATTTCTTGATATCAACGCCAGAGCCACGAATAATCGTAACTTGATTTTTTTTCACAAGTTTATTTTTTGTAAAATAATCTAAATCATCTTTATTTTGTAGAATTAATTGCCCATTCTTATTGTTAAATAAAAAGCGAAATAATTGATGTATAAAAAAACGAAGTATTCTCACTTTTTTCTTATTAGAAATAAAAACAAACCCCAATCCTGCCATTGCATTCACAATTTTCATTGAGCCAATCAATTTTGCAACCAGTGTTCCGTAAATTACTGATTTTATAGCAACATGATGAACTATATCTGGATTATATTTTTTGTAATACGAATAAAGTATAGAAATAGTCTTAAATTCGAAGAATAAATTTGTACCCCCTCTTTTAATTTCTATTGGCGCTAACTCAAAACCCTCTGATTCAATAACATCTCTATGCTTACTAACTTTCGTAATAACAACTACTTTAAATCCTTCTGCCAAAGCTTTACGTGCAATAGGCAATCTATGTGAACAAAAATACCAATCTTCTGAAACGAAATAAATTATTGTTTTCATTTATAAAAACAAGTAAGATATAGCAAATAATGTGTTTTTACTATTCATATCAAAATTTCATTGTGAAAAATTCCTTTGTTTTTCTGATTAAATACTTAAAGAATGACCAGTAAAAACCAGGATATAAACAATTACTTAATATTAAATTTAATGGTTTAATATACTTGTAACCGGATTTATTTTTATGCACAGACATGTAGCCTAGGTCTGGTATAAAGTTACTAAGTGCAATATTTCTATATTTCCAATATTTAATGTATGGCAATCCGTTTTTACGATATTCATTAAGCGCTTCTAACAAGCGAATACTCCTGATAAGTGGGTACATAGGCGCCCATTCTCTAGCTCCACTCAAACAAACACTTAATGGATCAGGATTAAAATAAGCCTTAGATTGTGAAAATCCTTTTGCAAATATTTTGATTTGCGGAAATGTATTATCAAAGTGAGAAAATACTCTTACATCGTAAAGTGCATCATTATCAAGCACATCTGAATTCTTAAGCCAATTATCTCTTTTAAATACATAAAGAAAAATTCCCCCAAGAAAATCAAATGAAATTTTTGGATTGATAAGTTCTAAAAAATCCATTTGACCTTTTTCTCTCCATAATGAAAATTTATCCATTTTAATAGGTAAAAACTTAGTATCAAAGGGCTGAGGATAAGAAAATATCTCCTCGACTGTTAAGTGAAATGAATTAGTGTAAAAAAAATCAACGCCAGGGTTATTATCAATCATTTCTTCCAATTCTATTAACGCAGATGGCATTAACAGGTCATCATCTCCAATCAACCAAACAAACTCCCCCTGTGCCATATTAACCACATTTAGAAAGTTCCTAGACATGCCAATATTCTCTTCATTTTTTTGATACTCAATGTCAATTTCACGTTGAGCAAGGCGTACAACTTTTTCTGTATCATCAATCGAACAATTATCCGATACGCATATTTGTATGTTTAAATTTGAAATATTTTTATTTAATATGATAGAATTCAAACAATTAGACAGATGTCTAGATCGATTATAGGTTGGAATACAAATAGATATTCTTGGTTTCATTTCTTATTTAAGAAAAAATCTCATCCAATCCCATGATCCATTAATCTTTGAAGAGAATATTTTAATATCATCTGTAGACCATATATCGGTACGATTCAAACAATAATTATCTGTACTAAAGTTATTGCCTCCAGGTCTACTACTAGCCGCCATAAGATAACCAGCTTTTTTTACCGCACAAAGTACACGTTCATCTACATCGCCGTGTGGATACGACATCACGTTAACTGACGTTGACAACAAATTCTCAAGCCATACTTTACTATCTTCCAGTTCAAACTTTAGTTTATTGTCATCACAACTAGTTAAACGGCAATGACTATAACCATGTGAGCCAATTGTACAACCATCAACCTTGGATAATTCTAACAACTGTTGAGTATCAAGATAATGATTGTTTGATGACTGGACAAAAACTGGAGAAACAAATACAGTAAAAGGAATTTTTAATTCCTTCATGATCGGCATAACAACTTTATATGTATCTTGATAGCCATCATCGAAAGTTATAGATAAGGTATTTTTCTTCTTAAGGCAATCAAAAAAAGGAACTATATCAATATCTACCTCTTTCAAGTACTCCATGTGGAGCTTGAAAAGATTTTCATTAATACTATAAATGTCATCATTTTCTCCCAAACTTTTACTAACTGAGTGGTACATTAGAGTGTGAGAATCATTTGTACGTATAACATTGCCTATAGTTTTACTAATTAAATTAGAAATTTTGAGTTTTTGTTCAAAGGGCATATTCTATATTTGTATATCTTATATTACAGAACTACAAAGGATTGCATATCTCTCTAAATACAGATCAATACAAAAGACCATTATAAATTTCTTATTTTTAATCCTGAATCTTCTAAATAGTTAATTGACAACTTCATCCCATGTTCTAATGAAATGCTCGGAGACCAGCCTAATTTACTTAATTCAGAAATTTCTGCAATAGTATTTGACACTTTAGACTCATGATCACGCATCTGCTTTTCTCCAAACAATAAATTAGATTTTGACTTAGTTATACGGTGTGCCATTTGAACAAAATCATGAATCGAGGTCATGGATCCAGTACCAACATCATAATGCTGATTACCTGCTATATCATTATTTTCTACAACTGTAATAAACGCTCTTACGGCATCTTCAACATAAATAAAATCTCGACTCTGTGTTCCCTTTGTTAATTTCATGTCTTGATTTTTTATTAGTTGTTTAAATATGGTAGTAGTAAATTTTGCATCATTATCCATTGGGCCATAAACATGAAATAGTCTCATATTTATAAACTTTATGCCCACCAATAAAGAAAACCTCTCCCCAATATCCATAAAATGCCACTTAGAAGAAATATAGTCTTTCATGTGCACATAGTTGTTACTACCTTTAGACAGGGTGTAAAAGGTATCGGTATTTATAAACATGTCACACCCTGTTCTATGAAGTGACGACAGTAACCCGAATGGAAATGCAACATTAGTTTGGAAAATTCCGTTTATATCACTATCAAAATTGCCATAATTAGTAGCGGTATGTATGCATACGTCTATCTTAGGGTGCCTGTCATACAGCATATCAAGAGAATGAATATCTACATCAAACATGTCTATTTTCGATATAAATTTATTAATGCGCTGTAAATTAGAAGTTGAGCGCTTTAATAAGATAACCTGATGTTTATAATTCAGCAGACCTTTGATAAGGTGACTACCAAAGAATCCAGTACCCCCAGTAATAGCAACTATCAAATTCTTCCCTTCAACCAATTGTATGTAATAGCCAAATATTCATATAGAATAACTCTTATATTATCTAATTCCGCACTCCATTGAACATCTTCAGGTGGAGAATCAATCATTTTTGGGACGATAACATGAGTATTTGGTGCATAATTTTTCCATAGTAACACTGAACGCAAAGAATGGTAAGGTGCTGTTAAAAATATAATAGAATCCATGTCATTTTTATCAATAATTTGTTTGACCATTGTTACATTCTGATAAGTACTGTTGGGGTACTTATCTAAAATATATATAGATGACTTTGGCACACCCTTGTCAGTCAAATATAATTTGATCATCTCTACATCTGCAATAGATTGCTCTCTACCTGACGATAAAATGATTTTATCAGCATAGCCATTATCATAGAATTGAATGGCATCTAACGCTCTATTTTGGTAACTTAAGTTTTGGTAACTTACCTCTCCATCTCCACTAAATACTACAATTGCATCTGACTTCTTAGGAGTGCTCTTGACGATTAACTGATTTCCCATAAACCAAAATAAGGGCGTGTGAAAAATTATCAAATAACTCAATAAAATAGAAGATAACATTTTTTTATAAAATCTATTCATTCTAAAGTAACCGTTGAAACGATCTTGCCAATCAAATTTTGATATCGAATTTTCTTTAAATCTAATATTTTCCTCCAGAATTTTTGATATTCCTTTAAAGCGAGATTCCCAACTATTGACCTCTGCAACCTTTATTCTTAGCTCTTTAAGTGAAATACTATTTTCCACAACCGATACTTTAACGGCGTCTACAAACTCCTGCACACTATCTGTAATTATGGCAACTTTTGCAAAACTCTCAATAGACTCTCTAACCTCTCTCAAATTTGTAGAAACTGAGGGGATACCCATAGCCAAATACTCATTAAGTTTCGATGGATAAACACCTTCTGTAAACTCATTACAAATATAAGGAACAATACCAACATCAAATCCTTGAATATAATATGGCAATTGATCATGAGGTTTAGCACCCAATAAAAGAATGTTTTTTCTTTTTTCCAATTCATCAATATTTGCGTATTTAGGCCCAATTAATACAATCGTAAAATTAGTACACTGATCAGCGATGGCACAGATTATATTCTGGTCTAATACCTTTCCCAAAGTTCCGACATACCCCACAATGGGGCCCGAAATATCGTTAAGCTCGTCTGGAATATTTTCAGGGGACTTTATTGCAATATCAAACTTATCAAAATCAATACCGGGGGGGAAATAAAAAACTTTTTCTGAAAATTTAGAGGCATATTCTTGAATCACGTAAGCAGCCGTAAATACAATATCTACATTCTTAAAAAATTTATTTTCATAGGGTGAGACTTGACTAGCAGAAATGGAAGAGTCTGCCATATTATTTGCACAATAATAAACTGTCAGTTTTGGCATTATGTGTTTTATTGTATTTTGAATTAGTGGGGTTGGGAGAAAAGAAATAACGATCGGATTATTAAATTTGGCTGCTCTTCTCCACCTAGATATAGCTTTGTTGAAAATTATTTTGTTGATAAATAGAGATAATTTTGAGTAAGGAAATGGCAACAACAATGGCGAATATACAGTTAAATTTTTATCAATGGGGGAAAAACCATGAGCACCCTTATACCAGTTAACTACGCGTTCTTTTAAGCGCTTTGTGTCGGAGATGTTCGCAGAACGAATACCTGTATTATCGACAAAAAGAACTCTATTTCCAGCAGAAACAAGAGATGTGGCTAATTGATGATGCAACTGCCAATGAATCGTCCAATCAATAGATGAAAATATAATAAAGTCTTGTTTAGTTATTGCCATTTTAACGGTGTATAAATTAAGTTCCTAAACTTGAGGAGAGTATTTTGATAAACTGCCACTGACTCATATGAAATTAACAACCCAAATATTATCATAACCTCCCTGCTCTGAAATACAATCAGGCAAATCTGGCCATTTAAGAAGATCAAGACCGAGCCACCTAACACTCTTACTAAATAGCGCTGCCTCTTCCTCAGTAGCTCTAAATGGGAAACCATATGGCACTGTTCCATTAGGAAGATAATCAAAAATTGGTACCAATCCTCTATTGTGTGCCATTATAGAGACTTTGTGATAAAGTCCACGTCTACGATTAATTTCATTCTTTTCCTCATAATTATAGCGTTCAAGTTGATTGAGTAATGTTCTATGTGGATTTTCAATATATGGAATCTCGTGCTGATGAGACTTAATCATTGTTGGGAGAGCATGGCCAGTTCTTAACTTTCTGAACAATCTAACCAAGATTACAAAAAGAACCCACAAATAAACACCGATAAACGGTATTTCTTTAATTTTACATTTAATTCTAGCAGTTGGATTAAAGCCTTTACCAGTAAGTGACAACTGTACTTTCATTGGAATACTTGTTTGATTCTTGTTTATAACTAGTGCCGCGCCATCAGAAAGACAGAATGTCTTTCTGAAACTAAAAATTCCTATATCTGCACGCATCCCAAGCCATTGCATCTTCTCGTCTTTACTCAGAAGACCATGAGCATTGTCCTCAATAATTACAGCATTAGTAAGTTCTGCATACTGAAAAAAAGGTGATAAATTTTGTGGAAATCCAAAATAGTTAACTGCTAGAACAGCTTTTGCTTTTGGCCACATCTCAGGGGGCTCTAATGGAGTTAAATCCTCTCCCACACTATAATAAACAACCTGTGCATTATTTACATTAATTGGTGCAATAATATCACGACAAATATATTCTGGAATCAGTATATAGTCCGTCTCACCCACTCCAGACACTCTTAAAGCTTCAGATAGTGCATACCTAGCTAAACTAAAAAAACGTACATGATCAGAGTTAAGTAAATTATTGATTAACATCACTATTAAAGTTAAAAACCAATTATTATTTTATTCATACATCGATAGATTTATTTTTTATAACATAAATCATAATATCAGCATATTTTTTATTTAATAAAGGGTTAACAATAAATTTAATTATTAAAACTAATAAACGTGATAAATTTCTCACAAATAGTGGCCCAAAAAACATGAAAAACCGTCTACTTACAAATAACTCTGCATATTTGTGCAAGTATTCATATTTGTTACTTTTGTTTAGTGTTTTTAATAACAATTTATAATTAGCACAATGAGGAAAAGATATTGTAGACCCAATTAATAAAAGCACTCCTTCCTTATTGAGATAGCTTAGAATATTTTCTAACGATTCTAATTGTGACTCAAAGCAGTTAACCCTTGTAAATGGATATAATTCTCTACAAATAATTAAATCAAATTTCTGATCAATAATTGATTTACGGTTTGAGATATCAAATAGCTCTACATCTAATTCTGGATTTTTCTCCTTAAGAAAATCCACTCCTTGTTTTGTATGTTCGGTACACAATACAGAAAAACCAGTCTCAGATAGAGCATGCCCTATATATCCAGCACCGGTACCAATATCAAGAACAGTATTGACTTTTGGTTCATTTGAATTTAAGACAAGATCCAACTTAAGACTTTTTAATAATAATAAATAACCTTCTACAAGCAGCTTTGCCTTTATGGGGGGCACTGTATGAGACTCCCAATCTTCTTTGCTTTTTTGCCAATCGCAATTATTTGATGAGAATTTTTTATATGACCAAGCCATTATTAATTATCTAATATAAATACACATACTGACATATTATTTCAATAAAATTTAATGCGTAATTTTAAATGCAGAATATTAAATAAAAAGGCGATATAAAACTTTAGGGTAAATGGCCATCTGACAATGGCCCTAATAAACATAACTAATGCAAGACCATGTTCTTTGTTGCTTTGCAAACCTCTAGCTCCACTATAATCAATAATCGCCAATCGGCGCCATGCAAGTATTCTTTTCTTTAAGCTTGGCTTTATTAATTTGGCATAGTAATCTTTAAAAACAGCTTTAATAGCCATCATATTTTTTATCGAATCTTTACTATTATTACTATCATGAATTCTACATTCTCCTAATGCTTGATCCAAAAAACCAACCCTAACATTGTACTTTGCAAGTTTTAGCCATAAATGATAGTCTTCAGCAGTAACGAATTTCTCATCTTCACTAAAAAGAGATACGTCTTCTAATATTTTACGATTTACCATAACAGCAGAAGTAGACAAGCAGTTACCTTCAAATAATAACCTATTAAATAGTTCATGACTCTCTGGACCATAAATAACTTTCCTAGTTTTCTGATCTTCTTCGTAGAGCCAAGTCTCAGCATGACATACTAAATCATACCCTAGACTTAATTTTTCCATACATTTTTCAATCTTATTATTATGCCAAATATCATCAGAATCCAAAAAAGCAATATAGTCTCCTTTAGCTGTCAGGATTCCCATATTTCTAGAAGCCGCTATTATTCCATTATTATTAATTTTTTTAAATATAATTCTTGGATCGAGAAAGCTCAAAATAACCTCATCAGTATCATCGATAGAGTTATTGTCGATAACAATTATCTCAATGTTAGTATATGTTTGGCAAATTACTGAATGTAGAGCATCTTTCAACAAATGTGCATGGTTATAAGTTGGTATTACAACAGATACTAACGGATTCATATTGTTTGTCATATTTAATATTCTTTACAACGAGTTCATAATACATCAAACTAAGGGTTGCTTATATTTTGAACTATAAGCCCATCGTTAAACATAAAAATATTGGGGCATAAGATTTACTCTCATTATAAATAACACTGCATTACTAATTTAGTACATAGAATCACTAAATTATAAAATTATTAAACGTTGGGAATGCACTACACCACAATTCACCTTGGAGGATATATTCGTCACCATTCAAACCTCGCTTAAAATGTGACACACCTTTAGTAGTAGTTGTATTCAATCCACCTATATCAAACCATCGACAACCGTTATCTCGAGCATCCAAAATTGCACTCCAAAGCAACAGGTAGTTTGCATTAGTTTGCCTCCCTAGCTGATTTGTAAACCCTATTAAATACGTCGCCGTTTCTCCATGAATAATACTAATAACTGTTCCGGCATATGGTTTTAATTTGTTGCCACCTTCAGAATAAATCGCGTTATAAAGTATAAATTTCCAGTCCTTTCCTTCATGACGTGAAAGACCACGTATCAATTCATTTGGAATACCTGTAAACCCCTTCTGTTTTTGGAAATCTACATAATTGTTAAGTATATCGTCTAAATACTGGTATCCCTTAGATGTGCGCTCTACACGTATATTATATTCTTTTGCTTTGCGTAATAAATTTCTCCATTTCCCCTTAATACTCATAAGAATTTCATCTTCAGGACCATCCAAAGACAGTAAGGCAGAACCAAAATTAGGAGTTTTGCGATAACTTAAGCCAATTGCCATTAACTTTTTTCTTAAATATTTTTTGTTTGGCAACTCAGGTGCAACAAAAAGAACCCACCACTTATATTTTTTTAGAATAGAAATCAATAATTGTAATATGTCGATTTTAATTTTGTACTCTAGTTCAATTGTTACTTCGTTATTTTTAATTAATAATGGTCCACGGTTAAGTCGTGCAATTCCACCAATTAATGGCCAAGTTTTTGTTAAGACTTGTAATATTGCAACAGGATTATCTTTATTGTCTCTGACTAAAAACCTTATTGGAGTCCAACTCTCGGCAGTATTTTTTGCTTCACCATACTCCCAACTTTGAACTAAATTGTGATGAGAAACCTTTGGCCAATAATAACTCCATTTTTCATGATTAACTTCTTCAATAGTGTACTTACTACAAATGGATTTCATTATTATTAACTTATTTATTGAAACCATTGCCGACAATTTAATAAGAGCTTATCTATTTCATCCGAAAGATTTGTATCAATCTTATGAGGAAAAGTAGAACTTAATTTATTATTTGAAATTATTAATGGATTTGTTACTTCCTTTGTTAATGATGAGTTAAATTTAATAGAAGGTTCAATCCCTAAAACTAAACTAGATCGATAAGCAATTAATTTAGCTAATTCATGTAACGTCAAGGACTTTCCTGAAGAAATGTTTACAATTTCTCCATCAAAAGCATTACTTCCTATGGCAGAATGGACTACAGAACAAATTAATGAAATTGGAATAAAATCTCTTTGTAATGATCCATCAGAACGCAATTTTATTTCAGAATTCATCGCTACTTGTTTACATAAATCATTTACAACTAACATCCAACAGTTTGCATCACTAGTAACAGGGGAGCCCACACCATTAGTTAAACGAAAAACAATTCTCTCCATACAATCATCAGAATCTTTTAGTAAAACATAATCCTCTGACACTTTATGAGTAATCGAATAATGGTGTGCTGGATATGTAGGCATAGTTTCATCAATCTCACCGCATAAGGGTGACCCATAAACATGAGCAGTAGACATATAAATAAACTTTTTGACACCATTTTCTTTAGCCGCATTTAACAGTTTTAAAGTGCCAAGACTATTGACCAATAATGCAGCCTTAGGGTCATGATTACATTGTTGCGCATTAAGAGATGCAAGATGAATGATAGATGACACATCTTTACAAACTTTTGACAAAGTATTTTCTTCAGCAAGATTATATGAAAAAACTTCACATTCAGAAAGCTCACTTGGCACACTTGGGGGTGATCGACTGCTTGCAATTCTAACCCGAAATCCCAAACTCAACAGATGCTTAACAATTCTTCCGCCAAGATATCCAAGTCCTCCAGTAATTAATACCACACCCCTATTTTTCTTCATATACGAAAACCCTTAATATCTAAATATCAAATACTTTCACCACTTTCAAAAAGTAGATATGGTAAGAAGACCTATTTAATTATTTTTAGTAATGCATAACACATCACTAATAAATACTAGTTTCGCCAATTGTACTCTATTGACTCCAACGGCAAATGATCTACTTCTTTGTCATCATGAGGTATATTGGCCATATTGAGCAATAAGTTAGTGCTCTTTCCTAGTCCTTGAAAGCCAACCCAGATCTTTGGAGGAATGGTAAGTCGACAGTAATTTTTTCTTGATAGTACTGCTTCTTGAAAATTTCTATATGTTGATGAATTCTTACGGCCATCGTACATAACAAAGCGAATATCGCCAACTGGAACAACTAAGTTTAGTGTCATCTCTTTATGGGATTTCCACCCTCTAATAGTGCCAAAATTAACTATAGAAAAATAAGCCTCCCCAAATCCATCATAGCCAGGATTGCTTTCTTTTATAACTCGAAGAACGCTGCCTCCAGAAACATTTATGGGCTCTATGGGTGTTAGAATCAAACCGTTAATCATTAAGGAATTACAAAATATATTATTTTAAATCGTTACATTTTATTTTAGTTATTTATCACCCCAAAACCTCTGACAACTTTTTAAAATTTCTTATATAGAACATCCTAAGAAGCCTTCTTCTTATTCTGGTTCAATTTTATACTTTCTTGGTACACATCCATTGGTTTTTTGTAGTCTAGTGTTTGATGGAATCTACGATGGTTGTAAAACTCAATATAGTCATCTACATCAGTGATTAGCTCACTAATGGATTGGTATGCGTTTAAATAGATCCTCTCAACCTTGGCGCTTCGCCAGAAGCGTTCAATGCAGATGTTATCTGTGGCTCTGCCTTTGCCATCCATTGATATAGTAATACCTAGATTTTTAAGCCTCTGAGTGTGTATCTCACTGGTGTATTGACTGCCTT
>Ga0233448_1002704_pt1 | contig 12061 bp, 10 predicted proteins | sample SI_124_October20_2_FD_183015 | JGI IMG/M metagenome (GOLD analysis project Ga0233448, IMG submission 183015) | Seawater microbial communities from Saanich Inlet, British Columbia, Canada - SI_124_October2016_150_MG | ecosystem: Environmental > Aquatic > Marine > Inlet | place: Canada: British... | reverse complement strand
TTTCATTTATAATCTCATCCATATTATTATCCATTTACTAAATATATACATATAATTTTTAAATAATTTTATGTATATTTATTGTAATTTGTTTAACCGTGCCATTTTAAATCTTCAAAGGTGTATACAGAAATTTATAGATGAACACTTAATATAATTACTTTTTCTTTATTTTTAAGACATTAATTTTAGTGGCTTTTTTACCAGCGGCAGCAGGTTTGACTTGTCCAGCTTGAATTTTTTCACGTTTTTGTTTATAGGTAATATAATTCTTTTTGAAAGTAGCTAATTCACCTAACCACATCTGCTCTAATGTAGTATTAGTTAATACTGTCAATTCCATTTGCGTATCATCTTTTTCTTTCATGATGGCTGTTACATTTTCATCAGTGACTGAGTCCATTGGCATTTTGACCAAATATTTGTAATCATCATCAATCTTATCAAATTTCATACCTTCCAATAATTCAGTTACTTGATTTGCTTTTTTACGACGCAAATCAATGGTACCTTTTAGATTTTCTTGAATGTATCTTGCACGATTCGATAAACGAATTAACTTGTGATTCATATTTTTAATTAGGAATTCCTTCCTCTTATGATATACACCAAGTCTAACATCATAAAACTCATCGGCAATTTCCTCAATAGAATCGTATTTATGCAATCTACAATCTTTATTAAACATATGCATATTAGTTGCACTATTGGTAGTAGACAATTTCAAAATCTTATGAACACCATTGCAGCCATATTCATCAATAGTTTGTTCTAATTCGCGTAACGAACCTCGTGGGAATACAATAGTAATATCAACGGATACCTCTGTAGAAATAGATGTGAAATCACGAATACTTGGTGTTACTTTCTTACCGGTTTTGCTGGTTCCATCCATCAACGATTCAAGGAAAGTAGTGTATGGCATAGTCCATGTACCAATAGGTAATTCTGTAATACGGATTTTATCTTCGGCAATCTTTTCGTAAACTCCCTTAATCAAATATTTCTTATCTGCGATGCGTTGAACAGTACCCTTAAAACCTTCATAGTAAGGAATAAAATCAATATCTTTTGTATTTTTATTATTCAATTTCTTTGTCAAATATTCTACGATTGTTAGTGGATTGTATGATGCAATATTACACGAAAATCCAGTACCAATACCTGAAATACCATTGATTAATGCGAAAGGAATAATTGGAACATAATATTCAGGTTCAACAACAGTACCGTCATCATTTAAATATTGTAAGACAGAATCATCCGCGTCTGGGAAAATACTACGAGTTAATGTATTTAGTTGTGTAAAGATATATCTCTCAGATGCACTATCATCACCTCCATGTAATCTTGTGCCAAATTGACCGTTAGGTTCCAATAGATTAATATTGTTAGAACCTACAAAGTTTTGTGCCATATTTACAATTGCACCATTTAAACTTGCTTCACCATGATGATATGCACTATGTTCTGATACGTATCCTGAAAACTGTGCAACCTTTATTTCACTTGTTAACTTACGTTTAAATGCTGAGAATAAGATTTTTCTTAATGAAATTTTAAGACCATCAACCATATTAGGAATGGAACGTGCACAATCATAAGTACTAAAATGAATCATTTCATTATTAATAAATTGTTCATATTGAACCGAAGGAGTGCTTGTATTAAGATATGCATCTTTATCGTACGATTCCAGCCATTGTTTTCTATCATCAGCCCGTTTTTTATTAAATATTTTGTCAATAGTATCATCACTATTTGCACCAGAATATACAAAATCAACAATCTTTTTGTTTGCAAAATAGTTTTTAAATTCGGCAGATGTAGATGTACCAAGACCCTTAAAATACTTTACATTCCACCCTGCTGAACCGTTCTCCCCCAAATTATTTTTCCATGTATTATACTCACCGTCATTATAGAATAATAGTGTTTGAGCACCCTTTTTGGCACGTAAAATGGGTGTATTCATAAATGATAGGAACCCGGGAATTTTAGTCAAAGATGCCCATTCACTATGGAATAAATTAATACACAATCCTTTAATGTGTGATCCATCTAAATCTTGATCAGTCATATACATAATCTTACCGTATCGTAAATATTTATGTACATCATGGATAGATTCATATTCTCGTCCAGTTTCCAATCCAAGAATTTTCTTAATTTCATTAATTTCCTTGTTTTCACTAATTTTTTTAATTTGTTCACCGCGTACATTTAATAACTTACCCTTTAATGGATAAATTCCAATCGTATTACGGTCATCACTGGATAATCCAGAGACAATACCAGACAATGCCGATAATCCCTCACACAATATAAGAATACAATCTTTGGAATTTACGGTTCCACTATGATTCGCATCAATTAAATTAGCAATACCTCGCACAGATTTTGTTTTAGAGCCATCAGTCTTCTTAGCAAGTTTATTGTCCTTTGCTTCAATTAATGAACATGCGACGTCCATTACTCCTAATTTGGCAATTTTTTCAATAAATGTATCACTAACTTGACATGTTGAACCGAACTTAGCAGATGGTGTATTCATATAATCTTTGGTTTGACTATCAAATGATGGATTTTCAATATCACAGCGTAGGAATAAAATGATTTGTTCTTTGATTGCTGCGGCATTTACCTTTATTTTCTTCTTTTTCTCAATATAATCACACAATTTGCGCACGATTTGACCAGTAATATAATCAACATGTTTACCTCCTTTGAATGTACAAATACCATTTACAAATGACACTTGCATAAATTCATGATTAGGTGAAATAGCGACTGCATATTCCCATCGTTCATCGGGGTGTTCATATACACGTTTTGTGGTATCCTTCCCGCCAATATACAAATCAATATATTGTTGAAAATTCTTCACATTAATTGTGGTATCATTACAGATTACTTTAATTTTTTTGATAGAATGGTCAGTTATCGCCCCGATATCATAAATACGTTTTTTTAATAGAGCTAACATATCGGGTGTAATCCCGTTTACACAAAAACGATTGTAATCGGGACGAAATGTTATTTTTGTATAAGATTTAGCGGTTGTAGCAACTTTAGTAATCTTTGGTGGGTCAATACGGTCTAAATTATCGTGAAATTCTTGGATATATTTGAGACCACGGGTATGGTCAACCGTTTCAATACGACCATAGGTAGACCAAATAAGAACAAGCTTAAACCCAAAACCATTTTTACCACCAACAATCCGCTTTTCATTTTTATTGTAGTTAGTAGATGTACGTAAATGTCCAAATACCATTTCAGGAATCCATAAATTGTTTTCAGGGTGTTTAGCAATATCAATACCATTTCCATCGTTAGTCATTGTGATTATACCATCTTCAGTAATATTCGTATCAATGTATGTTACAAATCTTTTGGATAACATGGGTGAATGAATCATTCTTATGACATGGTCTCTACAATTTACGATACCTTCATCAAATAACTTGTATAATCCAGGAATATATTCAATATCACGATAACAAATTTTTTGTGTTGCTTCATCGTAAATCCATAATGATGCATCTACATTTTCAACTGAACCAATATATGTGTCTGGGTTATCCAAAATATGTTGTTTATCGGTTTTTTGTTGATATTGTAAAGCAAGTAAATCAGTTTTAACTACTGATGCATTTTGCTTTGTGGTAGATTTTACTTTTAGTGCAGAAGCCATATTCAAAATATAATATAATAAAATAGAAAGCGTTTAATTCAATTTTTTATAGATATGTATATATAATTGGAAATGCATCAAAAACCAAGTATGTTTGATATTAATAAATTTTGTAATGGTGAACGTTCTACGTGCAATGATATAGGATATTCAAAAATTAATACTGCTGGAAATGACCCATCGATAAGTAATAAAATGCAATATTCTCAAATGTTACGTACTCGTAGATTTAAGAATATTACGAGTACTAATACAGTTATTCCTCCAAAAACAGAAATACCAATATATCATTTTCCAACTGGTTACATTTTTGTTCAGTCTTCTTTATAATTTAGATAATTTCATTATATTTTATTTCTATAGTATATAATGAAACGTCCAGTTCGTGCAGATGATGGTAAATACCATTTAAAAAGTGGAGTATTCGCTGAACTATTTGGTTCTCGTACACAAGTTATGAATGGCACCGCGTATAAAACAAGTGGTGAACTAAAAAAAAAGGATTTGATGATGAACAAATGGGGTCGTATTGTTTCTTCTAAGAAACACAAAACCGCCAAAAAAGAAAAGCGTTTAGAGAAGCATGGATTTTTTGCAAAAAAAGGAAAATTCGGTTTTGTGAAAAAAACCGCTCGTAAAAGCCGTAAAAACCGTAAAGGAAAGAAACACTCTGGTGGTGCTGCTGCATTGTCACCTGCGTCCGCTGATGCATAAATATATGAATCACTGTAAATTTTAAAATGTGTAACAAGTTAGATATTTATAGTAATGCATACCATTCACTTGAAATAAATTTTGAATCAATAATATATTCTTGGTAATTATCAAATATATATTTTTCAAAATAACCTTTACTAATGATTTGACGTCGGTTATTTGTTTGTGAACCAGATATGGATTTACAATAGAATATATACGCATCATATATCGAAATATTTTGACATATAGTTGGGGAAGACACTCTCATTGTATTTGATAATACGCTCGTATGTTCGCTTTGTAATTGCATTTTCATATTATCCATCGTCACTTGTATTTCAAGTTGTTTATCCCACAAAGAACAACGAACCTTTGAAATATATTTATCACGGTCTATTTCGATGGAAGGATAATAATATACAATTAAATCCACCATTTGTTTATCAGTTAATTGTGGTACAAATTCGTTGTTTGTCTCACACCATTTACGAAACAATATTAACATCTCATCAATCTCTAATTCGTATTCTGTATCGTCTTCTATCATGGTTTCATTCCAAAAATCCAGAAATGTATGAATCGATGGTATAAATTTGCTACATACCCCTACAAAGCTGTCTGTTGACGGATTATAATACGATTTTAATTTTTCAGATAACAACGTTTTTAATGTTTGCAAAAATATAACTGCTGGTAAATTTTTGTCTCCTAAAAATTGTTTCCATAAATATTGCATATTTTTCCATGTAATTTGGGGAACCCGCATATGTGATGATTTTATTGATGTGATTTCTGTTAATTGTACTGAGGGTACGGTAGTATTATGGGTTTCATCTATATCTATTACATTACTAACGAATTCATTTATCAATTCATGTATATCCATATTCTTCATAAAAAACACATATTGCGGCAATTGTACATTATTACAATAATTTTCTATATATTCATCTGCCGAATTATATCGTAATGAATAATGACATGCTACACATAGTATATCTGGTACATTTTGATTTACTATTTGTTCACACGTGATGTCCGACTTTACATTGCTATTTATATTTACTAATCGGCAATCCTCATATTTGTGGTCGTGGTATTTGTATTTAAATGTCTGCGACAAATTACAACCTATAAACATTTGGCTCATATGATTCAACTGTGTTAGAAAAAATTTGGCATCCATATCTATAAAATATATTAATGACGATTGTTTACGAAAAATATTGTCACCCAATATTGTTAAAAAATGTTTTGTCTCTGCACGGGTTTTAAAAATGATAGGACACAATCGGTCTATTACCGACTGAATTGTTGCCGATTCTGGGACGGTTTGAAGTAAACTTGTTTCTCGTATTCTCTTCATTATGTTCAAACGCGTCTTTTGTTTCCATGTCATTAATGAACCATCACGATTTATTAAATTTAATACCTTATATAATATATCGTCTTCATTATAGAGATGATAATGTATACCATCGTAATAAAAAAAATTATCGGTTGATGCTGAATAAAAATATTGATTATTATTTAAAAAACTTTGAATAAATGTATCTTGTTCATTAGTCAGTTCATTAAACCGGATCACCCTCTGGTTATGTGATTCATTCATATTTTCAAACACATTTGACAGTTGATTACAAAAATAGGCATTTATTTTTTGATACATATAATCATTCGTTTCATATTTGTCAAACATTTCATTTACTATCTTATTTGCTGCCGCCTTATCCTTTGTCAAATCTTTTTCCATATCTGTATTATTAAAGTAATATAAAGTCTTTGGTTTATATTACTTTTTTAATTATATTGTCACTACACTATGTATCTTAGACGACTTGTAATATTCATCTGTTGAATCTACCATTGATGCCAATATATATTTTGATATTATCATTTTAGATTGTAATACTTGTTCACTTGGTAATACTGCGAACCATTGGTATTTTGTACGTTGTAATACCTCATCCGCTGGAATATAAATACCCATTGTACGATTATCTATGTCTAAATATGCTTCTTCCATTAAATTATCTAACAGAATTTGACCACCCTTTGTTGTTTTTACACCCGTTCTTTCACCACCCATTAAATCCATTTTATTATCACGAATCATTTGTTGACATTTTCTTGATATTGAACCAACGAAATCACATTCGTTTGTTGGGTGTATCTTATTTGTATATTTTATAAATTCAATAAACTCTTTCATATGCGTATCGTTCTTTGATGCACCCATTATATAGGTATTTGGTATAAATGGTTTATCTGATGTTTTATTTATCATATCACATGTCTTATTTATATTTTCACATACAAATGGTTTACCACTACTTATCATATCGTCGTACATCGGTTTTAAATTTTTTATGCATAAAAATGAATTCGGTATTACTAATCCACCATATATTTCTAATAAGCGAGCCATACCCAATTCACGATATTGAGATTTCATTGGTTCAGCCATAGAACTTACATTGACATCCCATAATGGTAGTAATTTATTAAAAGACTCATCGTCTATTAAACAAACATTAAAATCATCACCACAATGGTTTATTATAGATTTAATTGTTAAATGCAAATATGGTTGATTTAAATCGGTTGTATTTCGCGAGTTAAAATCCTTCCATGTTCTTGCGTTTATTTCATATTTGGAATGAATCCATAGTTTGGGGCGATTATATCCATATAATGGAGATTCGTTTAATAAATAATCTTGTATTATTTTATACTCGTCATTCGTTTCTAATTTTTCTTTAGTATTTGCTATTAGGATTGAACCCATATATATTAACCCAAAAGCAATACCATAATGTGCAACATTCTTTACACCAAATACCATTATACTATATTATATATAGTATGATAGTATATTTTATTGTTATTGTATAATCATGTAATCAATAATATATTAAATAATCTATTTTATAATTTGATTCATTATATTTCATTTGAGAAGTAAATAATATTGAATTTTTCTTGCATATTTGTCTTATTATATTTATTAATGATTTATATGTCATTTCGCGGGTTAGATAAAACCATTTACTTACAAAATAATATTCTTTTAAATTTTTACAAAAATCTTCATGATAGTTATGAAATACCATTTTACGATAAGCATTCATGTCAACTAAATAATATTTATCTGTTTTTAAACATATCTTGTCTAATAAATCAAATAATAATTGTGATGGAATTGGATATTTGATTATTTGACTAGACATTGTCTAATAATAACATATATTTTATATTATTATTTATTATTTATTATTTATTATTTATACTATTATTCTTCTAAATTTCAATGAACTTACACGTTTATACACCTTTGAAGATTTAAATCCGCACAAAAATACGAATATAACCTTTCAAAGTTAGACATAACCAGTCTGTGTATATTTTGATTGAGGGATGCTTTTTAGTAAAGCACCTGAGTTGGTCAGACCCACATTCGTTGAAATGCCTTGATTACGTTTTTGAGTGGTTTTTATGTGGAAACCTCAAACTTGCTTTTATAGCAATGAAGCACCCACCCACGAATGTGTCTTAGAGGAACAATTATAAAAACCTCTCTCCATTAGTATCATATACTACAATTTCTGTAAGTTGGTTTTGTGCGGATTTAAATCTTCAAAGGTGTAAATATAGAGGGAGTACAATATAAAAAATGGATGAAAAATTAATAGATACAAAAATAGACACAAAAATAGACACAAAAATAGACACAAAAAATCAAACCGAAACGATTACATCAAAAATAGCAATCGCTATTATTTTGTTATGTTCAGGTACAGTTATTGTATATATTATACTTATGTATCAAGATATACACCAAATATATATATAGATGTTAACACTGCATCAAACATAATAACTGATTATTCGAATCAAAATTTTGACCAATTACGTGAAGATTTAAGTGAAATAAATGCCTGTGTATTAAAAAAGTATTGTAAACGTGTTCCGGATTAATTTATTGTAATGTGTTCTGGACTATCTGAAAAAATAACTTTTGTAACTAACGAACATTTTTTATGTAAAGTTTCTGTAATATATGTCATTATATCTGCAATTGTTTTAAAATGAATAATTACATTATGAGTTATTAATTTGAATATGTTGACATTTTTTAATATATCAACTTTTGAAATAATAATAACAGTAGAACCAGTCATATTAATAGATTTAATAAGTTTATCCATATTTAACCAATTCACTGTTCTTGTTCTACCCGTGGTTGTTCCAATTTCTTTTCCTTCCAATCCTATTTTATTTAATTCTTCATCATTATGTAATTCATCAGGGAAGTCCGGGTCATTTCCTGCTCTTGTATCATATATTTTTGCAGCTCCATATATTGTATTAATAAGCTGTGGTGGGAATCCAAGACTACACGCTGCATAAGGTAAAGTAGTAGATGAAGTAGTATATGGATAGTTACCTTGTGTAATATCTAACCATACCCCCTGTGCCCCCTCACATAAAATGGTACCATACAGTTTTTCATCCCATAAATATGGTTTAAAAAATTCAACGTCTTTAACCAATGTGCCAAATCTGGCATATTTATCACGGTAACAGGGTGCAATTCCTTTAGCAGTTGAACCTTGTTTACGATAAAATTTAATATCTTCCTCAATATGTGTATCAGTAATAACATGTGCTTTTGGTGAAATTTTAATACAGTCTGTATTAAATCCACATTCTTTTAAATAATTAATTTCTTCTATAAAACCGTTTTGATTAACAACACAATCGGGACCAATAATAGAAGGTATATTAAAAAAAACACCACCTGGTATTAAATGTGTTTTATATTTTTTTCCATCAATATAAATAGTATGTCCAGCATTATTCCCACCTCCCCATCTACATATCATATCATATTTACCCGATTTTGCTAATACAGAAACAATTTTGCCCTTTGCTTCGTCACCCCAAGCTAAACCGCAACATATGTCAACCCTGTTTAACTTCATTATAAATTATATAAAACTAATTTTAAATAGTTTAAAACCTATGTTATTAATAGTAATATATAATGACAAAAATAGAATTTGGTATAAAATTAGATTTTAATAATGTATTAATAAGACCAAAACGTACTACTTTAAAAAGTAGGTCAGATGTAGAGTTGGAACGTAAATTTAAATTTAAACATAGTATATTAGAATGGAAAGGTGTACCAATTATGTCTGCAAATATGGATACAACTGGAACTTTTGAAGTGTATAAAGTACTATCTGAACAAAATATGTTAACAGTATTACATAAATTTTATACATTGGAAGATTATACTGTACAAAAAACATCTTTAAATCCTGATTTATTTGCCGTATCTACTGGTATTTCAAATGATGATTTCGATAGATTAGTATCAATTATGAAAGTAGTACATTGTAATTGGATTTGTATAGATATTGCCAATGGATATTTGGACGGTATGGTAAGTTTTTGTAAAAGAGTTAGAGAACAATATCCAGATAAAATTATAATCGCAGGAAATGTAGTTACTCGTGAGATTGTAGAAGAATTAATATTAGAAGGTAAAGTTGATATAGTTAAAATTGGTATTGGACCAGGTAGTGCGTGTACTACTCGTTTAAAAACAGGAGTTGGTATGCCACAATTATCTGCTATATTAGAATGTTCTGATGCAGCACACGGTGTTGGAGGACATATAATATCAGATGGTGGCATAACTTGTCCAGGTGATATGGCAAAAGCATTTGGTGGAGGAGCGGATTTTGTAATGGTTGGAGGTCAATTTGCTGGGCATGATGAGAACCCTGGAGATATTATTGAAGAAAATGGTAAAAAGCTGAAATTATTTTATGGTATGAGTTCAGAAACAGCTCAACAAAAATATTATGGTTCTATGGCAAAGTATCGGTCTTCCGAGGGACGTGTATTAAAAATACCTTATAAAGGGTCGTTATATAATACAGTTGCTGATTATTTGGGTGGTTTACGAAGCACGTGTACTTATATTAATGCATCATGTATAAAACACATGTCAAAATGTACTACATTTATGCAAGTTAACCAACAAGTAAATAATAGTTTGGTATAAATAATATATAAATAATATATAAAAATATTGTATATATTATTATGGACCCATTACTAATCATTTCACCTTGTGATGGTCGTTATAATAAATACACAGTTAGTTGTCGTGATTATTTCTCAGAATATGCAATACAAAAAAAAAGAGTACACATAGAAATTTTATATTTGCATGAATTAATTCAATATTTACCTCAATTTAACCATATAACCGATTTCTCTGTATTATATGAAATACACGATAATTTTGATATAAATGAATGTAACAAAATAAAAGAAATAGAAAATGTCATAAAACATGATGTTAAAGCTGTTGAAATTTATATTAAAAATATTTTATTAGAAACAGAATTAAAAGAGTGTGTAAGTTTTATTCATTTTGGATTAACATCACAAGATATAAATAATGTGTTATATCCTGTATTAATCAAAAATTTTATAAAAGATGAATATGAGAACCTATTGGACAATATAACGAATAAATTAGATACAATGTATAACGAATATAATAATGTAATTATGTTAGGTCACACTCATGGACAAGCTGCAGTACCTACTACATTTGGAAAAGAAATGAAAGTATTTCATTATAGATTACAAGAAACCAAAAATCAATTAACTAATATAGAATACAAGTGTAAATTCGGTGGAGCAGTTGGAAATTTAAATGCACATTATGCTGCTTACCCTGAATATGATTGGGAATCTTTTGCTTCAAATTTTACAAAACAATTCGGGTGTGTTCGTAGTAAATATACAACACAAATAGATAATTATGAAAACTTTAGTATTATTTTTGATACAATAAAACGCATCAATACAATTTTAATAGATTTATGTCAAGATATATGGTTATATATATTCAAAAATTATCTACAACTGTCTATTAATCATGCAGAAGTTGGTTCTTCTACTATGCCACATAAAGTGAATCCCATAAATTTTGAAAATGCAGAAGGGAATTTGGGAATTTCAAATGCACTATTTGAATTTATGTCACGAAAATTACCCATATCTCGTCTTCAGCGAGATTTAACAGATAGTACTGTGTTAAGAAATGTAGGTATGGCATTTGGATATAGCGTGATTGCATTACAAAATATAAGTAATGGATTAGATAAGATTTATCCTAATAAACCGAATATTTTATATGATTTATATAAAAATACAGTAGTTCTCGCTGAAGCATACCAAACTATTTTACGAAAATATAATATGAATGATGCATATGATAGATTAAAAGATTTTACACGTAATAATGATAATATCACAGTTGAAGATTTTCATTCATTTTTTGAAACACTTGATATAAATGAACCTATTAAAAATGAATTACATAACATACATATCACTAAGTATATAGGATTTTGTTAACATAATATATAATGAAACCTTTATACACCTTTGAAGATTTAAATCCGCACAAAAATACGAATATAACCTTTCAAAGTTAGACATAACCAGTCTGTGTATATTTTGATTGAGGGATGCTTTTTAGTAAAGCACCTGAGTTGGTCAGACCCACATTCGTTGAAATGCCTTGATTACGTTTTTGAGTGGTTTTTATGTGGAAACCTCAAAATTGCTTTT
>Ga0233448_1002698_pt1 | contig 12076 bp, 8 predicted proteins | sample SI_124_October20_2_FD_183015 | JGI IMG/M metagenome (GOLD analysis project Ga0233448, IMG submission 183015) | Seawater microbial communities from Saanich Inlet, British Columbia, Canada - SI_124_October2016_150_MG | ecosystem: Environmental > Aquatic > Marine > Inlet | place: Canada: British... | reverse complement strand
ATCTTTCCGCCAACTCTGCGTTAAAAATGGTCTAAAAATGCTCATTTACACATGTAAACTGCGTTTTTTCGACAATTTTATGCCTTGATTTGACGAAAATCTGAGTTCTCGGACAGCCTCCTAGGTAATCGTCGTTTACAAATTGAATACGAAACTTTACGTATTTCAAAAGCCAACTTAGTACAAGCAGGATTGTTATCAAATCCTGTGTTTCATGTTACCAAATTATTACCACGACAAAACTCAAATGATGTGGTTAATTTGGATTTGGGTATTTCCCTGAATTTTCTAAAAGTATTTAATATTCCATTGCGTCAGCGTGTTGCAAAATCAAAATTGGTTTATGTTCAAGCAAAAATTAGTGCCTCAATATTGGGTTTAAGTGCAAAGGTACAAGAAATATTTTATCAACTACAAGCCACAAAACAAAAATATGAATTGTTAAAAAAGAGCAATCAGGCCGCTCAGGCAATGTATTTAGTGACAGAACGGCTACACAAGGCTGGCAATGTGTCAGATTTTAAGTTGTTAAAACAAAATGCATTGGCTCAAAGTTCTCGATTGGACTTGGCGGAAGCAAAACTGCTGTTGATGCAACATCGTGAGCAATTAAATCAATCAATGGGATTATGGGGGAAACAGTCAATACAATGGCATATTGCATCACATTTACCTCAAATTGAAACAATGGTGTTTAAATTTGATGGATTGTGGCAGCAAGCAATAAAAAACAGTATTAATCTGGCGCTTGCAAAGCAGGAAATTCAAATTATTGTTGATGGTACAGGAATGAAAAATGGCAATATTTTAATACCAGAATTGGATGTAGGTTACAATTGGGAAAAGACGGATAATGAATGGGAGGTGGGTCCCAGTATTGGTTTTTCTATTCCTTTATTTGATATGGGTCAGGCAAAACACCTAACCTCTCAAGCGGATTTGAATCAGGCTCGTTATAATTATTATGCAACTGCGGTGGAATTGCGCTCAACAATTAAAGTCATTATGCAGGCATTTAAATTTGCTCATGAAAAAGTATTGCACTATAAAAATGTACTCATCCCATTGCAACATCGTTTATTGGAAGAGCGTCAACGATCATATAATGCCATGCAAATCAGTGTATTTGATTTGCTTAACAGTAAGCGTGATTTATTAACTCTGAAACAAGCTTATGTTGATACTCAGCGAGATTATTGGTTGGCATATAGCCAATTACAAATGCTTTTGAATGGTCGGATACCTGAAAGTTTAAACTTCAATAATCGTCCTCAGGCAAAAATCAACAGTAATAATAATGCTCAAGGAACGCACTAATGGATATTAAACGTCGCCATGTTTTATTAGGTAGTGCCGCATTAGCAGGAGGTGCCGCATTAACATCCGCACAAAATGTTCAGGCAAAATCCAACAGAAATAATTCCTATAGCGGTGGGTCTTTAAATGTTAAAGCCTTGCCACCAGGGTTACCTGGTAAGGATTATACTCCTGTAATCACTCCAGGTGGCATTGCTTTGCCTTGGAAAATTATTGATGGCGTTAAAGTGTTCCACATGATTGCAGAACCCGTACAGCATGAGTTTGCACCAGGTGTTCAGGCCGAATGCTGGGGTTATAATGGTCGAGTTCACGGGCCGACAATAGAGGCTGTGGAAGGTGAGCGTATTCGTATTTATGTTACTAATCGCTTACCAGAAGCAACCACAGTACATTGGCATGGGTTATTTGTACCGAATGGTATGGACGGTGTAGGAGGATTGACTCAACGTGCTATTCGTCCAGGAGAAACTTACAAGTACGAGTGGACATTGCGTCAAAATGGTACGTTTATGTATCACTCTCATCATGATGAAATGACCCAGATGGGAATGGGAATGATGGGGATGTTTATTATTCATCCACGTCATCAGCATAATAAAATTGACCGAGATTTTGTCATTATGCTTAGTGAGTGGAAGCTTGAACCAGGTACTTCTCGACCTGATCCCAATGTAATGAGCGATTTTAATTTACTCACCATGAACGCAAAATGCTTTCCAGGAACTCCCGCATTAGTTGCAAAACAAGGTGACAAAGTACGTTTACGTTTTGGGAATTTAAGTGCGATGGACCATCATCCAATCCATTTACATGGCTACTACTTCAAACAAGTGGCAACGGATGGCGGTGCTATTCCTATTAGTGCTCAATATCCCGAAACAACGGTACTTGTACCTGTTGGTAGCACCAGAGATGTTGAGTTTGTCGCTGATGCACCAGGTGATTGGGCTATGCATTGTCATATGACTCATCATGTTATGAATCAAATGGGGCATGGCTTACCGAATATGATTGGTATGAATGCTGAGGGTATAGATGAGAAAATACAAAGTATTTTGCCTGATTACATGACAATGGGACATACTGGAATGGGTGGTATGGAAGATATGAATATGGTGATGCCTAAAAATAGTATACCAATGGTTGGTGGGCATGGACCATTTGACTATATTACTATGGGAGGAATGTTTACAATTCTAAAAGTTCGTGAACAGTTAGACAGTTACGAAGATCCTGGTTGGTATAATTATAAAACGGGAAAGCCTGCCACATTTGCGAGTCAGGAAGATATGTTGCGTGATGGAATCAAGATTTAGTTTAGGGGATGCGCAACAAATAAACATCCAACTTGTTTATACCCAAAGGGGCATAGCAATATTTTTGTCCGCTTTTGAGTAACGAAGCTTGTGGGCAAAAGATTAGATAAGGGGATTCGCAATAAATATACATCCAACTTGCTTGTACCCAAAGGGCATAGTAATTTAAGTATCGGAAAAACAAAGTTTTTTAATAATTGGTGTTTTTTATTTTCACCATGAAGTGCATGAAGATATTGAAGTTTTTTCTTCATTGTCTTCATGTGCTTCATGGTAAAAAATATACCATTCGCAGAATATTTGCCCGTTAGGGCATCATGTTCTTTTGTCCACCTTTTTTGTTGCAAAAATAGTTGTATAGTTCGACTATACGCCTATTTTTGCGCCTCAAAGGCGAATAAAAAATCCTGCGCAATATGGGTAGTTTATTTATTGCGTGTTACCTAAGGTTTATCGAATCTTTTGCGTTAGTGCGAGTAAATGTAATGGTTAATTTTGAATCGCCCTTATTTAGTCGCTGGAGTTGTAATACCATTGGGTTCTTTAAATAGTATCTTTTCAGCTCCTGAGCTATTTTTTGAGCCGTCTTGTTGTGTGGTATTGCTAGTACCATAGTGGTAGGGTGAATTTTGTTGAGGCTGTTTCTGTGTAGGGTTGCCAGGGTTATTCTTTATTGGCTGTTGATATGCGGGGTTATTTTGATAATTGCCAGGAGCTTGATACTGTGGAGAAGGATAATAGCCGCGGTAATTATTTGAATTTTGATAAGGGTTTCGATAAGGAGAGCCATATGGGTGTCCATAATTCCCGTAATTCCCATAATTTCTTGGTCCAGGGCGTCCATTCCTGCCTCTGTTATTGCCGAAAGGTCCCCAGTTATCCATATTAGGCATGGTGTTTCCATTGGGGATCATGTTTCGCATCTTATTGCCACCAGGCACAAATACCAAGGGTACTCGAGCAGCATTAGGAGACTGACGAGCTAATTTAGGCATCTGTCGTGCAATGTCTGGAGGTAATTGCATCATACCAAAAGGACTCATTTCAACCGATATGGCGACATTTGAAAAAAAACTTCCTAAGCACAAAGTGCTTGCTATGATCAATTTTTGATGATTCATTTTTCTAACTCCTAAATTTATTATTGTTAATTTAGAGACGATTCAAATTTAAAAGTTTATTTTAGAATCGTTCCTTATCGTTCGTATCAGTCAATGATTGAGTTTGAATAATTTCGCTGTCAAAAAATGGGTTATAATATTGCTGATGCCTCATTATTAAGCGTAGCAGAAATATATAAGGTAACACGCAATAAATAAACTACCCTCATTACGCACAAAAATTCAACAGATTTATTTTGGCCAATGATGTTTTTTCATGGCAGCAAATGCAGGTAAATTCCATGGTCTGATTGCCAATAGGAAGCCAAAATTTCTACGCTTTTCCAGCGGTAGTGAAGCATCTTGTTGATGCAGTTCGGAAAATTCATTCGCAAGATGAGCAATCTTCTGTTGTAAAATATGAACAGAAGATTCACCTAATAACCCAAATAAAAATTTACGTTTTTCTGTGGATGCATTGAAGTGTGATTGTAAAAACTGTGACTGAATCTGGGTTTCAAAATAGCGTTCAATGGGGCCGTTTTTAAGCCAGCTGAAACCATCATCGATACGTAATTTAATTCTGTTTTTGGGTAGCAGATCAATGATTTTTAATTTATCCAGTTTTGCCAAATAGCGAATGCATTCAGTTTGGCTAATCTCATAGTGTTGAATGATGTCAGCAAAACAGTGTTGATTTCTCACGCAAACGGCAACCAACAGTAATTTTTCATCAGCAACCAATTCAATTTCCTGTTCTTCGGTTAATTGCGAGATACGTTGCCGTGATGCTTCATAGAGCTGAAATAAATCAGATAATTCCATATCCATTAATTGGCAAATCGTTTCCAGTCGTTCCAGGCTAAATCGTCGGCTGGCAAACAGACGTTTAATATTGGCTTCGCTCATTTCCAGTTGTTTTGCGATGTCAGCATAAGTCATTTGATGATCTTTCAGGGATTTTTTTAGCACTTTAATGAGTGCGGTGGTTTGAGTCATGGATTAGTGCAACTTAAGTTGGTTTTAGGGAAATTAGAAAAAGTATTATAAAAGTATACTCTATGTATTGAATATATCGACATATATTGTATTGGTATATTTTATGATTAATTTATTCCAGAATGGTCAGCAGTAGGGTGTTCCCTTGCTTTTATTTTAATGCTAAGGGACGATTTAAAAATAACCTTTACAATTTGCGAAGAGATTTTGTTCACAGGCAAGGCACGAAAACAAGCGCATAGTCGAACTATGCAACTGTTTGAGTAACGAAGCTTGTGGGCAAAAATTGAGTAAATGTAAAGGTTAATTTTGAATCGTCCCTAAGGGACGGGGCGTTATTTCGTGCTCGTTCCTAATCAAACTTAAGGAATGAATCATGAAACAGATGCTCAAGTGGATCAAACAACGGTCACTCACCCGTGCGACAATACTGTTGCTGAATATGTCATTATGTAGTTATGGTTTCGCTGCGGGTTTACTTACTCCAGCCAATGGTCAATTACCATCTCTCAAAATAAAACAGCATGATGTCAATGTCACGATTGAGGCTGGTTATGCGATGACTGAAATAACCCAGATTTTTCATAATCCTCATGCTCAGGACTTGAATGCACTTTACTCTTTTCCTATACCTGAAAAAGCTGCCGTTGCTGAATTTACTCTATGGATTGATGGTCATCCAGTAACTGGTGAAGTACTGGAAAAACAAAAGGCTCAACAAATCCACGCAAAGGAAAAGTCAGCAGGTCGAGAGACAGGTTTAACCGAAAAAAACTCTCATAAAATATTTGAAATCCATGTTAGCCCTGTTCGTGCTGGGCAAGACACAAAAATTCGTCTGGTTTATTTGCAACCTGCACACATGGACAGTGGTATCGGTCGTTATCTGTATCCTTTGGAAGAAGGTGGTACTGATGAGCAAAAATTGGCATTTTGGACGACAACAACAGAGGTCACTACCGCATTTTCATTTAAATTGATATTAAAATCAGAATATCCCATTGAAGCGGTTCGAATACCCAATCACCCAGGAGTGACTGCCCATCAAAACGCAGAAAATGATTGGATTGTCGAAATGCACAAACAGCAGGTTGATTCACAAGAGGGAAAAGCAATTGCTAATTCAACTCAAGTTTTTTCTTTAGACAAAGACATACTGGTGTACTGGCGCCATCAAGCAGGATTGCCTGGTAGTGTCGATATGGTGACTTATAAATTGGAGAATAAAAATCGCGGTACTTTTATGCTGACTTTCACGCCAGGTGATGATCTCAAAAAACTCACTCATGGTAGTGATTGGATATTTGTTTTAGATATCTCAGGTTCGATGTCGACTAAGTATGCGACATTAGCTGATGCAATACAACGTGCACTAGGTAAAATGCGGGCTGATGATCGTTTTAAAATCATTTTATTCAATGATCGTGCACAGGATTTAACATCAGGATATGTGACGGCAACAGCAGAAAATATTCGTCATTACAGTCAAGCGGTGGCGCAAGTTAAAACGGGTCATGGAACTAATCTCTATCGAGGCATTGCGAGTGCTTTAAAGCATTTGGATGCTGATCGAACAAGTGCCATTGTATTGGTGACTGATGGCGTTGCTAATATCGGTGAAGTACGTCAACGTCAATTTATCCAGCTATTAAATAAAAAGGATATTAGACTATTTACTTTTATTATGGGTAACGGAGCTAACAAGCCTTTGCTTGAAGCCATGACCAATGCTTCCAATGGCTTTGCCATGAGTATTTCTAACAGTGACGACATCGTTGGTAAAATTTTGCAAGCAAGTAGCAAAGTGACGCATCAAAATCTTCATGATGTGAAAATATCTATTAATGGTATTAAAACGGCTAATTTAACACCAAATAATCTGGGAAGTTTGTATCGAGGTCAACAATTGATTGTATTTGGACATTATTTTGGTAGTGGCGATGCAAGTGTTCAACTGACGGGCAAACTGGCAGGTCATGAAAAGTCTTACCAGACACAAATTAATTTCCCACACAGTGATATTCGCCATCCTGAAATTGAACGTTTATGGGCTTATGCGAATATTGAAGATAAAAACAGACAGATCGAATCATTCGGTGAAAAATCAGAGCTTAAACAAGCGATTATTGATTTGGCGATTGAATATGGTTTGGTCACTGATTATACCTCAATGATCGTTGTGCGAGATGAGTTATTTGACCACTACGGTATCAAACGAAATAATAAATCCCGTTTAAATAAAGAACATATGGCGCAAAAGCAACGTGCCAGTCAACCTAAACCAAGCTATCGGGTGGATCAACATAAACCTATGTTTAAATCGCCACGGGCTGGTTTGTCGGGCGGTGGCGGTGGTTCAATGGATATCAGTTTTTTGGTGATGTTAATTGCCATGCTATTACTTGGAAAGGTCAAGGTGAGTTCAAGACAGATTATTAAAACTCCATCATAAATTTACTTTTAAGTAATGTAATGAGGCCTATTTCAATTTAATGTAACACTTAAACTCGATAACGTTCTTCTTTGTATTTTTTGTGACTTTGTGTGATGAAAAATAAGTTGTGACACAAAGATGCAAAAAATACAAAGTTGAATGTTAGGGGGGCGTGAGATAACATCATTTAAGATTAATTATTTTTTGTATGCTTTCCTATTAATAATACCACAATTTTGCTACTTTATATTTTAGACATATTTGATTTATTCAACACAACCTTTTTAAATACCATATGAAGCAATTTAAAATATTAATTTATTACTCGTGTCTATTTGTTTTAGTATCTTGTGGTAATTATAAAAACACTTCTACTCTTTCAATGCATGAAAGGCAAAAGTTAGAGTCATCCCCGCCCACCTATACTTATTTAAAAGACGAAGTCTTTCAAATTTGCAGGTATTGTCATACGGGACGTCGCCCTTATCTGTTCAATTATCAGGATATTCAAGCGGTCGTTGTGCCAGGAAAACCCGAAGAAAGTAAGCTTTTTGAAATGGTATCATCAGGAAGGATGCCTAAAGGAGGCAGGCTTTCCAATAAAAAGATCTGGGCAATCTATTATTGGATAAAGAATGGCGCAAAAAATGATTAAGAAGAAAAAGTGAGAGTGAATGTTAATAATTTTAAAGTATCGGAAAAACAAAGTTTTTTAATAATTGGTGTTTTTTATTTTCACCGTGAAGTGCATGAAGATATTGAAGTTTTTTCTTCATTGTCTTCATGTGCTTCATGGTAAAAAATATACCATTCGCAGAATATTTGCCCGTTAGGGCATCATGTTCAAGCTAATTATTAATCAGACTTCTTGTAAGGGGTGATTCAAAATTAACCTTGATATTTGCTCGACCTTTTGCCTACAGGCTTCGTTACTCAAACAGTTGCATAGTTCGACTATGCACCTGTTTTCGTGCCTTGCCTGTGAACAAAATTTCTTCGCAAATTGTAAAGGTTATTTTTGAATCGTCCCTAACTGGTATTTCGATACTTGAGAAAATCCTCGAAAATAGAAAAGCCATTTATACTCGTTCAAAAACCGTTGCAATGCCTTGACCTAAACCAATACACATGGTTGCCAATCCAAGATTAAAGTCACGATTTTCCATAACATGTAACAAAGTTCCTGAAATTCTAGCGCCTGAACAACCAAGAGGGTGACCCAACGCAATGGCTCCACCATTTAGATTAACTTTTTCTTCCATGGTATCACGTAGCCCCAAATCATTGAGGACGGGTAGTGATTGTGCGGCAAAGGCTTCATTGAGTTCAACGTAGTCAATGTCTTGAATACTGAGACCTGCTTTTTTCAAGGCTTTTTTAGTGGCAGGCACAGGACCATAACCCATGATAGAGGGATCAACGCCAGCCACCGCCATGCTGCGAATTTTTGCCATGGGCTTAACTCCCAATGATTTGGCTTTATCAGCAGACATCATTAAAATAGCTGATGCACCATCAGAAATGGCCGATGAATTACCTGCGGTAACACTGCCATTTTTGGGGTTAAAAACGGTTGGTAAAGTTGCGAGAGTATCCATGTTGGTGTCGGGACGAATGACTTCGTCGTAGTCAAATTGGCGTAATACACCTTGACTGTCATGGCCTTCGATGGCAATGATTTCATTTTCAAATCGTCCATCAGTTGAGGCTTTATGTGCATTCTGATGGGAGCGCATGGCAAAGCCATCTTGCTCTTCTCTGGTGATTTTGTGCATCATTGCCAAATATTCAGCGGTGACGCCCATCATCATGGAGGCTTTGGCAAAATATTTGGAATTTTGAGGGTTGTAATCGAAGCCATGTGTCATGGCGACATGCCCCATGTGTTCTACACCGCCACAAACATAAACATCACCCATGCCTGTCATGATTGACATGGCTGCAGTGTGAATGGCGCTCATGGATGAACCACAGAGTCGATTTACCGTTTGGGCACTGGCGGTATGAGGGATTTGGGTCATGAGGGAGATGAAACGAGCAACATTGAATCCTTGTTCCAGTGTTTGTTGTACACATCCCCAAATGACTTCTTCAACTTCTTTGGGATCCACTTTGTCATTGCGCTCAAATAAGGCATCAATGAGTTGGGATGACAGGTTCTCTGCTCGAATATTTCTGAAAATACCACCTTTTGATCGACCCATGGGAGTTCTGACTGCATCTACTATAACAACTTCTTGCATGATTTTTACCTTGAGTTTATGAGTGGAAATTTTTGTTTTGTTCTGCCATTTGCTTCATGCTATCGGTGCAGTGGTAGAGTTTGCCTAAATGTTCATATTTTTTGGCTCGTTGACAAATTTCTGCAATACCCATGCTATCGACATATCTGAATATTCCACCTAAAAATGGAGGAAACCCAATGCCGTAGACCAATGCCATATCTAACATAGTGGCAGAGTCAACAATGTTGTCTTCCAGGCAACGAGCGCTTTCAATAATCATCGGCAACATCATTCGGTCAATAATTTCATCAGTTGCCATTTTGTCACTTGATAATGGGGCAAGGTAGTCATAAACACTGGGGTCTTGTTGTTTTTTAGGTTTGCCTTTTTTGTCGAGTGTATATTGATAAAATCCCACATTGTTTTTCTGGCCCAGACGTTTATTTTCATAAAAAACAGCAATGGCTGAATTGTCATCATATTTCATTCTGTCAGGATAGGCATTTGCCATGACTTCACTGCCATGATGACAGGTATCAATACCCACCACGTCGAGTAAATAGGCAGGTCCCATCGGCCAACCAAAACGTTCCATGGTTTTATCAATTAGTTTGAAGTCGATGCCTTCGTTCAACAGTTTGACAAATCCACCAAAATAGGGAAATAACACCCTATTCACTAAAAATCCAGGGCAATCGTTAACTACGATGGGACTTTTTCCCATGCCAACGGCATAATTAACCACTTTGGCAATGGTTTCGTCACTGGTTTTTTCCCCTCGAATGATTTCGACCAACGGCATACGGTGAACAGGGTTGAAAAAATGCATCCCACAAAAATTTGCTGGGCGTTGTAAAACCGTGGCTAAGTCGGTAATTGAAATGGTGGAGGTATTGGACGCGATGACTGTATTTTCATTGACGGTATTTTCAATGTCTTTTAATACGGATTTTTTAACGTCAGGGTTTTCTACAACAGCTTCAACAATCACTTCTGCATCTGTCAGTTCTTGATAATTTAAAGTCGGGCGAATTCTATCAAGCACTTGAATCATTTGCTTATTATCCATTCGACCCAATGAAATCAATTTGTTCAGTAATTTTCCCGCTTCACTGAAGCCTAAACTCAGTGCTTCTTCATTGATATCTTTCATGCGGATATTAATGCCTTTAGAAGCAGACTGGTAGGCAATACCGCCACCCATTATTCCTGCCCCTAAAACGGCCGTTGATTTAACGGGGGCTAAATTCTGTGTGAGTGATTTGGCTGTTTTTTTAATTGCCTGATCACCCAAGAAAATGTTGACCAGTGATGCGGCAACGGGTGTTTTGGCAATTTTAACAAAAGTTTGTTGTTCTATTTTGAGGGCTTCATCTCTGTTCAAAGAGGCGCATTGTTGCATCACATCAATGGCTGCAATGGGGGCAGGGTAGTGTGGCCCTGCTTGTGCGCCCACAAAAGCTTTGGCACCTTCAAACACCATGCTGGCTTCAATGGGGTTTAATTTCAGTGGTTGTCGTTTGATGTCACGACGACTTTGCCAGTCCAATTTACCTTCAATGGCTTGATTCAGCATATCCAGTGAAGATTGACGTAAATCGTCGGGAGAAGTGATGGCATCTACGACACCCATGGTAAAGGCATCTTTTGCATTGTATTGTTTGCCTGATGCAATCCATTCGATGGCGTTGTCTGCTCCGATGAGTCTTGGTAATCGTGTGGTGCCACCCCAGCCAGGAAAAATACCAAGTTTGGTTTCAGGTAGTCCAATTTTGGCTTTGGTTGACGCCACTCGAAAACAAGTGCTGAGAGGGAATTCCAAACCTCCACCTAAGGCAATGCCATTGATGGCAGTTAATGTTGGAATTTCCAAATCTTCAAATCGACAAAATAATTGGTTGGTAGATTCAAGCCAGTCATAGAGTTCTTGTTCATCTTTACTGAAGTAATTGAGGAATTCAGTGATATCAGCACCGACAATAAAAACGGTTTTTGCACTGGTAATGAGAACACCTTTTAAGCTTGAGTCATCAATGATTTTATTGAGTGCTTCATGTAATTCACCGAGCATACTGGCATTGAATTTATTGACAGAAGCATCTTTGAGGTCAAAACAGAGTTCGGCAATATCATTGTCTATCTTTTTACAGGTTATTCCCTGGCCTTGAAATATCACAAAACATTCTCCTGTGGATTGTTGAACATCATTCTGGTCTATCTATGGTTAAAATAAATAATTAATTCTATGATTATGATTTGGTTAATAAAAAATTTTATTTTTCTGATACGTTAAAATATTACTGCTTTTTTGGAAAATTAGTTGTAATTGGTGACATTTTTTTTAAAATTAAATCTATGATTAATAATTCACAAAGATGAGTGCCATGAAAAATAAAAAACAATTCGATAGTAATAAGTTAGATAAAGTGGTGGTTGAGGCGAGAAAAAATAGAGAAAACCGAGAAGCGGGGTATCGGGAAAGAGCGCTTAAATTGTATCCTTGGGTGTGCGGAAAATGTCGCCGTGAATTCACTCGAGAAAACTTACGGGAACTCACGGTTCATCATGTCGATCATGATCATGACAATAACCCTCTGGATGGTAGTAACTGGGAGCTATTGTGTTTATTTTGTCATGATCATGAGCATTCAAAATATTTGGAGCATTCAGACTTTGGTGGTG
>Ga0233448_1002694_pt1 | contig 12090 bp, 15 predicted proteins | sample SI_124_October20_2_FD_183015 | JGI IMG/M metagenome (GOLD analysis project Ga0233448, IMG submission 183015) | Seawater microbial communities from Saanich Inlet, British Columbia, Canada - SI_124_October2016_150_MG | ecosystem: Environmental > Aquatic > Marine > Inlet | place: Canada: British... | reverse complement strand
TATGGGGTGACGTTAAGCCACCCCTTCATCATCATGCTGCCAGTTGATACCCCAGCTGGTTCAGATAATAGTCTTGGGCATCGAGTTTATAGTTACAAATAACCAGTTCCTTTTCCGTCTTTTTCGACATGCCATAAGCCACATCGCGGAGAAAGATCTGATAGTCTTTGAAACGCTCTCGGTTCTTGGGACTGTCATTGATAGTAATCATGAATTTGCATTTGTCTTTCACGGCATGACACCGTTCGGCAAATTTGTCAAAATCAAAATTTACATCATATAGTGATTCATCAAAGCCTTCATAGGGTGGGTCCAGAAAAACGAAGCCATTGTGCTTGGCGGCGTCTTTCAAAGATTCAGAATAAGACCGTTCGTGGATTGATACGCCCTGCAGCAATTCACCGAAGAATGGCAAACGAAGTATCTGTCGATTTTTCATGCCACCTTTGCTTTTGATTGTAGAGGGGGCGTATGAACCGTATTCGTATCTCCGAATTCCCAATATTCCAAGGCGGTTAAATCCATATAATCCCCAAGCCTGTCTCAACGGTGAGTCTGGTACTTTTATCTGATCAACTGCTTCATTGAACATTTCGCGGGTGCCATTGCCGTGATTGAGGCAGGTTTCAAGAAGCATCTCTGTTAAGGCCTCGTACTCGGACTGGAGAACCCGAAAGAAGTTGACCTGTGGCTTGTGAAGGTCGCCGTGATGAAGACGGTGTAAGTCTGCAAACTGTTCAAAAGGATGTATCAACACTCCGAGCACTTTTAAACAAAGCACACAGAGAGGAGTTATTAGATAGAGTGCCATTGTTCCCGATACTCAAGAAATTCAAACCACGTACTCGCTGGATCACTCAAGAGGAAGAAGAACTGTTAGTGGCGAATGCAGCGCCACATCTTGGTCCACTCATCCGCTTCGCAGTTGATACTGGCGGCAGGCGGGGTGAGTTACTGGGGTTACAATGGCAAAATGTTGATATGAAAAACCGTCGTATTGTCTTTGTACAAACAAAGAATGGTGATGACAGGCATATCAATTTGTGTGAAAGGGCGTACCAGACTTTACTGAGCCTTGACCCAAAGGATTTTGGGCCAGTGTTCACATATAAAGGCAAGGGAATGAAGTCAGTTAAAACATCATTTGATAAAGCCAGGCTAAAGTCTGGATTGGACGATGTTCGTTTTCACGATTTGAGGCATACATTCGCATCTCGCCTCGTACAGGGTGGAGTGCCTTTATATGATGTGATGCATATGACTGGTCATAAATCACTGGAGATGGTTCAGCGGTATGCCCATTTGGCACCAGAGTTTCAGTCTAAATCGATAAAAGTGTTAGACCAGTTTAGTCACAATATGGGCACAGTCGACAAACCTCGGCTGAGGGTGGTGTGATTAACATGCTGATATATATGGAGGAATTGGCGCACCCGAGAGGATTCGAACCTCTGACCTCTGCCTTCGGAGGGCAAATCATATGATAGGTGAATTTTGCCAAGGTTTATGGAGCCGATAATCAATAAAATGATAAGTAAATGAAGTGAGAAGGAGACCCACACAATGAAAATTATCGAATTAATCGGGACAAGCGATTTGGCCGCAAAAGCTTCAAAGCAGAGGATAAAACAGCTTGGTATACAAACATCGAAAGAAAAACTGAAAATGGCCAAGGACTCGGCCAACAATAAGGTCAAGAAGGCCAAAAACGCCCTTCAGAAAGCACAGAAACCTGACCTCGAGAATTGAAGTAATTCCGACCTGATCTGACATCGCTCCTTGAAAAAGGAGAAAGTTCTCATTGGGCGTAGTTTGTCCCTCAAAGCCCATCCTCTTGATCCGTAATAAATTTGAACAAACTACAGTGTTACTTCCGTACTGAACTTCAATCTGAACAATGTCGCAATTTGGCTATCCGCAAACTTCCAATGTGAGGAGTAACCAGTATTAGTAAATTCCACTTCGTTCATTTTTGCGCCGGTTCGTCTCAGGAAACGCAAATGGTCGCCTGTTCTATAACTGGATAGTGAAACCGAGTGCTGTAAATTACGAGGGCTCTCTGAGAGATACAAATGCGCCATGGGCAGGGTCTGATATCTGCCTATTGTGGATTGCCATTGATAGTTACATAACGACGAGTAAGCCATTTCGTTGTGGCGATAGCGGTCATCTTTTTTGAGCATGGCTCTGATGTATTCAATATCCATAACTGAGTAATCATAAAAGAACATAAATCTATAAAGAGATGTTGTTGGATCTTTGACGATATCTTGTGGGGAAATAGCGCCAATGATCTTGTTCAACCGATGAATGGTGTAAAAGACACTAATGAGAGACGATTCATCACCTACCTCGCAGGAGGCCAGCCCCTGCGCTGCGCTCACATCGTTTTCATCAGGATAGCGAATATTATCATCCGGGTTATATTTTGACCAGGTAATCGGTGCATCATCGAGTACTGCACTGATCACTTTTTCAGCATGCAGAGCATGACTATAAACGACTGAGTCGGTCTTCGGACCAAAGACATCTTTGGCCGTAAATTCTGAACTACATCCGTCGTAAAAAAAACGTATAGGATATTCCTGCCACGCAGCTTGAACTAATGTCGAATACTCTATTCGAATTCCTTCCGGCTTACCGGTTGTTTTGTTCAAGCATGTTTCAACATAAACTTCTTGAAAACCAGCTACATCGACCTTGAAATAGATCTTCTCAAAATTCTCATTATACTTCTTGAAAATCTTCATTACCCCACTGGTGATGCGTTTCTCGGCCTCAAGATCTCGTACAATTTCACCCATGATCAGTCTCCTGCCTCTGACATGTCAGAACTCGATGAGAGAGCGGTTGCTATCTCGAACAGGATGTCATGATCTGTACGAAGACGGCCATAATCTTGAATTAGCATTTCGTGCTTGACTTCCAATATCCTCTTGTCGTCGTCCTCATTGTTCAAAATTGTTGCCGGGTCCGCAGGAACATCGGATTGGGAACAGACGCTCGAAAAGTAGGTGTCGAACGCAGATTCGAGCTTGAGCTTATCGGGTGACGTATTTTGGTAATTGAGTGTATGTGTTTTCTGCCACCAATTGAGACAGTCGCCAGAATGAGTTTTAAACTGGTGGCCAGTGTGCTGGATTTCTGCCCAACTGCCAGTGACACCGGATCTTTCAACAATTTTTTGAAGAGTTTGATAGTCGCCGTAGAATTTGTCGTGCTTGAATTTAGTCATTATAATTTCCTTTTAGTATTAATCCGCCCTCACTGGACGGTTCTCTCGAATCACCTGCTTGCGGGTTTGTTTCTGTCCTGGGGTAAACTGGATCCCAAAAAGACACCGGAAGTTGTCCAGGGTTCATTCAGTATTCAATCGGTAGCATTACTGTTAGTACCCGTTCTGTCACATTCGGATCCGATGGGTCATTGCTGGCGGAGAGCATATCCTTGTCGTAGTAATCGATTTTCCAGTTTGCTTTCGTTCCATCCACGATCACGATCCCGAAGTCATGTGTTTCATAGGGGTCGTTGGCAGCGCTGAAATTCGTATCTCGCATGACTGCCCAGTGAATTTTGTTTTGGAGGTTCTCTGGTAGTGCTTTGATGCCATTGCTTACAGCGAAATATCCTCCTGAGTATGTTGTTCGAAAGGCATCGTTTTGATCCCTGATCAGTTGTATTTTTTTGTTCATGTTAATTCTCCTTGTTTATGCCGGGCAATTCGCCCGAGGTTTTGGTGCGGATGTTGGTGTCAAATTGTGTGCTTTTTCCATATTTCATTTGAGGCGTTGAGCGAGAACTGGGCCTCCAAAGGCGTGATAGGACGCGGGGTCGTGCGTCTTCAGCCATTTTGCCAAAATCTGCGCATCTGATTTGAAATTCGAAGGAAACCCCATTAATTGCAGATTGCCTAATACTTCGAGAACAGCCGCAGTTTTTGGGTCATTGACTGTGCGGGTGTTTCTATTGTGTGGATTTGGGAGTGTGTATGTCCCGTTGTCGTCTTTTGGAACAGTAAATAGCTCTATTCCTTCAACATAAATTAGATTGTCTGTCATGGTGTTGTGTTCCTTTTTTGTTTGTCCTGTTTGGCGGAATTCTATCTTTGTGAGGGCCTTCCGATCGTCGCCAAATTTAATCTTGACAATACGGAGGGATGTGTTAATCTCGCAGATAGATAAGTAAATGTTGTATAGTACCTCGTCAGTTATTTAACCATAACGTTAATTATACGGACATTGGCAACCTGAAGTCAAGAAAAATCGTCATGCGCGGCGATTGTCGGCTTGTGTGCGCATGCCACTGAAGTGGTTTTACCACCTTCGTCCAATTAGTGGATTGTACATGGATAGAATACCGGGTGTGGGCTAGCGGGTATGCTGGGTCTCAGGTACTCGCTGGTAGATTCATGTGGTAACAGCAAAATTGGCGACCGAAACATAGTGACGGATGGTATGGTGAAATATTGACGGGCTGTACGTCTCCTTATTGCTGTAGTGGAAGCGGCGGAAAAGTGTTGTGAAGAAATGCGTGGGTCCTGCGAAGCTTTCTGCATAAGTTTTGAACTGTGCGAAAATGGACCATTACGAGTACGATGACGAAGAGCCGATGTTAAATTGAATTCTGGCAAATCCTGAAGACCGTACATATGAGATTATATTGAGCTATAACAGAACATGGTTGAAATCGACACGTTGTTTCGTTCGCAGTCAGAGGATGCTTTTGGGCGTCCTTCACGGACTGTCTGGAAGGTAATTGCAATCAGTGGAGGTGCAGGGCGATGCGCTCATGCCAGTCTTGCAGATGCTGCAGACCCATTGTCCACCAAGATGCTCGCCGCCAGCGCATTGTTGGACCCAGACCTGTATCGGCAAGTGGAATAATCGACATCAGAACAATGCCTATCTGCTTGGATGGCGCATGTCATTTTCGCCGCCATCACACCTTGTCCAGTTCACCGGACCCAACAGCTTTCGATGTTGAAACTTTTTAATGAACTTGTTCTGTTCTAACTGCACGTTCGCAAAGGCAGCTAAATACGTCCTCGGTTAGTTTTTTGTAGGACTGAGCGAGGTCTATCAGCATTTGCTTCTGAAATGGGTGTTCTGTTCTTTTAATTGCAGATGAGTACATCTGATGTTCAGTGGTCAGTTTGCCCCAAAGATTCAAAAGTGATTCAGAACTTATCTGTTGACCCGATGACTTTAGGAACGCGAAATATGACTTACTCCGGCCTAAATAGTGGACGCTAAATTCTGTTTCCGTGAAGTCATGCTTCTCAGCAGCTAATCGTCGGTAGATATTTTCTAATATCGCTGTCATTCAGTGTGTTTCCCTTTTTAGTGATTCTTAGATTTCTAATTGATTTAATGTATTTATATGATGTTTTTGAATTGATTGCTGAATGCGGCGATTCCGGGGTGTGGTTTAGTGGAGAAATGTGTGGCTGTGTTTCTCTGGCAGGAGGCAATGCTGTTGTCTACAGGTCGCTCCGAAAAGATACTTTGATAGTGACGAGGTGAGAACTGGAAATTTCGAAGTTTGTTTGACAAACGTCTTGAAAAGGTATCTTCCGGATTGTAATAAGCACTATTGCTTTCACTTTTAGTCTCGATTGGGTCTGATTTTCCTATGTAGGTTCCGTAGAAAATTTACCCAGATGAAGCCTTGAAATATTCCTAAAGTTTGTCCAACATTTGTCCAAACAATTTTCAATTTATCCAATATTTGTCCAGATTCACCAAAGATACGCAAAGATTGGCGAATAGTAGTAAGTTTTTTTTGACCTATTAAGCTTTTGTAATCAAACAGTAATAAATGATCACAAAGAGCTACAAAGACGCGGAGAGATGCCGGAGTGGTCGAACGGGGCGGTCTCGAAAACCGTTGAGCCTTATGGGTTCCCAGGGTTCGAATCCCTGTCTCTCCGCCAGTTATTTCAATGACTTAGCTGAAAACAACAAATCAAGAACATTGTCTGAAATGATGGTTTTGCTAACGGATTGCTAACCAAGTGGCGATTTGAGAGCAAATACTCTTTCAGCAATTATGAGATAATGTCCGCATTAGTCCCGTAAGCTGACCTTATTGACGGGTGCCCTCGACTTCCGATTCTAGCCATGAACGGAAGTTCGCTAAGCCGGTGGTGGAAATCGTCCACCGCATGAGAAGTGAACACAAGGGTCTGATGCTGCATTGAAAAAACTTAATAACGCGCTAAGGTAGAGGAGAATTTTGTTCTTGGGAGCAGAGAGATGGGCATCATGGGAAAATTTTGTTCCTTGGTTTTACGATTCCAGTTGATAGCATTTCTTGGTGTAATCGTCCTTGGCTGCACTCCCAAGGAGGCTATACCGGTCTCGGTTGTAGATGCCAGCACTCGTGTCGTTGATGGCCTGAAAGTTAGAAAGCCCGAGGGCCCGGGGCCGTTTCCTACAGTTATTTACTTTCACGGGGCTAGTAATACATCGTGGTATCCGGCTCAGGAGACCATTCTTGCCGGGTTTGTGAAACAAGGCTTTGCAGCTGTGTTCGTTGATATGTACCACGGTCGTGGAGTCGGCGGCGAAGCTGTGCGTTCGGGCTCTCTGTTGCCCAGAGCAACGGCGGGCGACGCATTTGTCGCTATAGATTGGGTGCGTAACCAGCCTTGGGCGGCCCCAAAAAAGATTGGTCTCTTTGGCGTTTCTTTTGGTGCAGCCACGATCATGGATACTCTTGTTCTGGATGCCCCGGGTAAGTTGCCGACCAGCATTCAGGAAAAACCAGCAAAGGGACTGTCAGGTGTTCAGGGAGCAGCGCTTCTGTCTCCCTGGTGTGCTGAAGATGTCATGGGTTTTAACTTGATCAAGGCGGTGCATGAGGATTTCGCAACACAGGTACCGATGATTGCGATCCTTCCCCAAGCGGATACCGTGTCAGATGGTGCCCTATGTCTTAAAATCCTTAATCGAAATAAGGCCAAGGGCGCGTCGATCGAGGCTATTCTCGTAGATGGTGCAGGTCATACATTCGCCCAAGACAAGGACGATTATGGCAACGCTTTTGCTGACTACGACCCAAAGAAGGCAACAAAATCTTGGAATAGTATCTACGCATTTTTCAGAAAAAGGTTTGGTTGAGCCTCGTTGTGAAGGGAAGGCGCGATAATCCTTTTTTGCCCTCTGGCTTTTGTCCGTATCTGAACGAAAATCCCGCTGATTCAGTATTCTCTCAAGATACACCATGCAAGGTCCGCTCAGGGTCAACTTCCGACCTATCGGCCAATGTCGCGCCACGTCCGCTTCACCCCGCATAGCGGAAGTCATAGTTAGGACGGTGAGCGAGTGTCCGAAGGCTATTTCGGTTTATTGTTTTGAATTGCCAACCGCAACGAGGCGTCAATCTTTAGCACTGCGTCTTCCTGCATCCCCGGCAGGACATGGCTGTAAGTATCCAGCGTTATTCCGATGTTTGAATGTCCAAGGCGCTCACTAACAATTTTTGGGTGGACGCCTTGCAGCAATAGTTGGGTCGCATGGGAATGTCGCAAGTCGTGAAGGCGAATGTGTTTCAAGCCTGATCGGCGAATAAAATCGGCGAATCTGGTCGAAAAGGAATCAGGTGGTGTTGGCGATCCATCCGGGCGAGGGAAAACAATATCCTGATTTTGGTATACCGGACCAAGGCGCAACCGCTCCTCATTTTGACTTCGCTTGTGGTCTTTCAATACGTCCAGAGTTACTGAAGGCAATGGCACCTGTCTTCGGCTGCGTTCCGTCTTTGGTGACTTGAAACGAATACCTTTTGCAGTTTGTTCCAAGGACTGGTTTACGGTAATTCGGCCCTCGTCAAAATCTACATCTTTCCAGCGCAAAGCCAGAATCTCTCCGCGTCGAAGACCAGTGGTGACGGCCATTAATACGGGTGTAAATAGAGCTGATCCAGCCAGCTTTTCCAATAATTGCGCTGTGTCTGTTTCATCAATCGCGTTCATTTCCCGACGTTCTGGTCGTGGCGGTTCGACAGCGTCAACGGGATTGCGAGCAAGTAGTTGCCATTTAACAGCCTGTGAAAATGCCTTGTGAAGCAATCTGTGGAAATGCAGCACTGTTTGGGCGGCCAACCCTCCCTTGCCGTCCTTGCGTCCGTTTGTGAGGCTGTCTGTATAGAATGACTGAATATGCAGCGGTTTCAATTTGGACAGGTGATAATTGCCAAGGGTAGGGTCGATGTTGTCACGAATAACCTGGGCGTACCGTTCATAGGTTTTGGGTGAGACGGTCGGCTCTGCGTAGTCTTTCAGCCACCTCTGAAGATAGTCACGGACCAACATGCGGGAGGGTTCAACGTATTCGCCCGAATTGATTTCATTCAGGATTCGATTCAGCTCCGCTTCGGCTTCTTTCTTTGTGCCTTTAACGGTGTGCCATTTCTGCTTGCGTTTGCCAGTCGCGTCCCGGCCAAGGTCGATCACGATAGACCATGAGCCTTTTGCCCTCTTTTTAATGTGTCCTCGCATAAGAAATCTCCATCAATTCGGTTAGCAACTGGTTAGCAGGGCAAATTTAGATAAATGTTTTCAATCGGTTATGACCCCTTAACGGTTAACCTAACCGTTGGGTTTTGTCTTTTGTCGTTGATGTGCTGCCTTTCGGCATTTGTCAGAGCAATAGTGGGCGCTTTTTCTCCGACCAGTCCCAGTCCCATATGCGAACCATGTTGGGCAGATTAAGCAGCGGCTTAGCGTGGAATTCAATGAAACCGATTGAGCGAATTGTAGCCACAAGGCTGACACAAGGTTTTCGGGAACAACAGTAAAAATAGGAGGTTTCATTCTTTCACGACTAAGCCGGAGGTGAGGGCGAAGATTCGTAGAATACGCTCCGCGTTCCTTTTCACCAAAGTCAATAAATGACGTTGCCTTTCCTCCCCCATTGTACCACTGGATAATTTCGCCAAAATCATTTGTAGATTTTGATTTTTCCCATAAGCCTATCGCTAGATTCATTTTTTTGGCTATTCTTTGAAATTCCGTTACCCGCTGAATGTATAAATCGTCTATCTCACCGAGAATTCTCGTGCCCCAATTTAGTAACCCGTGCTTGCCCACGAATATCAATGTATTTGGCATCGATTTATAACAATCCGCTAGTTCTAGAAATGCACCCGGTTCTAGATCATCTAATGAGTTACCTTTGAGCAATCTCTGACTTTTTGGAATTATAAATCGTTCCGTCAGGTCCGGCAGTTCAGAAGGCTCAATATCCTCCTGATATTTATTCCTGTACATTTTTCCTTTCAACCAAATAGGAGCGGTATCTATTGGAAAGAACGTAGCCGTTTCGCCAGAAATATCTAAGTCCGGTATCAAGTTTCCAACTTCATAGCCGTCAGGGCATTTCACCCACTCAAAACCAATCAAATTCGGCATTCATTCTCCTGTTACGTTTGGACGCTAAATGGACCAATATCGATTATTTGACGCTAATATATATTTTATCGTCCTGTCTAGTGGTAAGTTGGACTCATTAGCGATTAGGCCATGCCCATGTGTTCAATTTTCAAAGAGGCGCAATCATGTCAGTAAACTCTACTGCCAATCGGCACGTTATGAGTGTTCCAGATGCAGGTCGTGAATACTTAAACCTTGGCCGCAATGCTTCGTACGAGGCGGCTCGGCGGGGCGATATACCGACCATACAAATCGGAAAACTTCTGAAAGTCCCAGTTCGTGCGATGGAACGAAAACTCGACGAAGCAGGAGGGGAGCACAGTGAAAAATCAGAATCAAACGAAGTTAATGAGGAGAAATCTTCGTGTGGCACCCCGACGAGACAAGGTGTTGTGGAGTGATGGTCAGCCTTGTCGACGAGTTGACCCTGTCCTCCCGTTTTTTTAATCGTGATGACGGCAAGGGTCTACTCCAGAGACTTGGCCTCAACTACAGAGCAGTCTTGAATGTCGGAGCAATTGGCATTCTCCCCATCGAGCCTTGCAATGGCGGTCTGTTTCAAATCGTTGAAGGCGGCCGGCTCGCGATTATTTTACCGGTCGCAGATGAACGACCCTTAAGTGCCTGGGAAGGCTCTCCAAGCCCAATCTACGACCTTCTGGCATTTTTCCCTGAGCACCCTGAGCAATGGTTCCTGCGTATCGGAGGTGCAGCCATGCTCGGCATGGAAACAGTCAATTCCACACTCCTGAAAATTGAGCAAATGAAGGGTCTGCGGCTTTATTCGACACCACTTTCATGGCTTCGAAATGAATGTGAAGGAGCAGTGATTTTAAAGCCTGATCAGGCGCTTGTGTACCTTTGGCCGTTTAAAGAGGTAATCACTGACGACTTCTCGCAAGCCAGTGCGGTTTATCATGCGCTGCATTCTCCATTGCCAGATATTCCAAAGGTAATGATTGAACCATCCGGGAGGACGGCATGACGGTGGGTGCAAAAACCAGGTTTGAGTTCAAACCTGAGGAACCGCTGGCTGACGGACCATTTTCAGGCGAGCAGCCGCGCCCGTTATTTAGGAAACTGCCTCCGCCCGATTCATTTCCAATTGATGCGATGGGATCAGTGCTGAAATACGCGGCACAAGCAATTCATGAAAGAACTCAAGCTCCAATCGCCATGTGCGCTCAAACGGTATTGGCAACGGCAACTCTGGCTGCACAAGCACATGCCGATGTCGAGTTGCCGATGGGGCAAGTTCGTCCTTTATCATGTTTCTTTCTGAGTGTTGCCGCGTCAGGCGAGCGTAAAAGCAGTTGCGACAATGAGGCGTTAAAACCTGTCCGTAAACACGAAGCAGAACTGCACCGCGACTACGAAACTTTGCGTACAATTTGGGAGAATGATTTCGCGGTTTGGGAAAAGCAGCGATCAATTATTCTTGGGGATAAGAAAGCGGACAGTTTTGCAAAGCGTGCCGATCTTGAAGCCTTAGGGGCAAAGCCAAAAGAACCATTGCTTCCGCTTCAAATATGCCCGGAACCAACATTCGAGGGGCTTTGCAAGATGTTTGCTGTTGGCCAACCAAGTATTGGTGTGTTTTCATCCGAGGGTGGCCAATTTATTGGCGGTCACGGCATGTCTGATGAGAACAAGCTGAAAACCGCCGCGGGGCTATCTACTTTGTGGGATGGTGAGGCTATTCGTCGCGTTCGTTCCGGCGACGGTGCTTCTCGCCTTCCAGGTCGCCGCACTTCAATGCACTTAATGGCGCAGCCAGATGTTGCGGCTAAATTGCTTTCTGATCGCGTGCTGTCAGATCAGGGATTGCTGTCCCGGTTCCTGATTGTCGCTCCGGAATCATTGGCCGGAACTCGGTTTTTCCGGGAAGCTACTGACAAAAGTAAAGCCGACTTCAGGGTGTACGAAGAGACGATACGTCGCATCCTGGAAACCCCACCGCCGACAGCTGAAGATAAGCCAAACGAGCTCGACCCGTATGTATTGCAGTTGTCCCCCGAGGCCAACGAAATGTGGAAGGCCTATGCGGACCACGTAGAAAGTGAAATTGCCCGAGATGGTTCTTATGAGCCAATAAAGGGACTTGCCAACAAACTTCCTGAACATGCGGCTCGACTGGCTGGTGTGTTGAGTCTTGTCAATAATCTGGAAGCCAAGACTATCTCGCCCGAGAGCATGGCAAACGGGATCAACCTCACCAAGTACTACGCGAGCGAGGCCCTGAGATTGTTTGCGGTGAGTGCCGCTGATATCAATCTGGTTCTGGCAGAACGGCTCCTGGACTGGATGCGGGGTCGCCAACGCAATGTGTTTTCCCTGACAGATATCTACCAGTATGGCCCGAACGGAATTCGTGAAGCAAAGCTTGCTCGTAAGATCGCGGAAATCCTCCAGGACCACGGGTATCTTTCCAAAATTAAAGATGGCGCGGTGATTGACGGCTGTCCCCGGAAAGAGGTTTGGCGCTTGGTCGATAGCAGAGGTGTAGAATGATGCACGTTCCCAAAACTCCTGAATTTGACCCTTGGGCCGTTTTGCGGAGACCCGGCGACCAGACCGCTAATTCTGCTAATTTTGCTAACCCCATCCCTGAATCAGCCAAAATTAGCGACTTTAGCAGCTTTAGCAGTGATGCCCCT
>Ga0233448_1002673_pt1 | contig 12176 bp, 10 predicted proteins | sample SI_124_October20_2_FD_183015 | JGI IMG/M metagenome (GOLD analysis project Ga0233448, IMG submission 183015) | Seawater microbial communities from Saanich Inlet, British Columbia, Canada - SI_124_October2016_150_MG | ecosystem: Environmental > Aquatic > Marine > Inlet | place: Canada: British... | reverse complement strand
TGATGATTTCTCCCATACCGAGCTCCTGGAAATTGAGGATCATGAATGTGCCTACTGTCATGATATCCACGATGAGCGTGAGCCCCAGAATTGTCGCCAATGCCATTCACAAGCACTCCTTGAACCAGTTATAGAAAACAACTGTGTCAACTGTCATGATTTCCAAAGAGGTGATGACGAATGGGAAGAAGCCAACATCTCACATGAACAAATGTTGGAGGCTCATGAAAATGACTGCACCAACTGCCATGCCGTGGAAACCATCAGTTCTGCCTATCACTCCCAATGCATCAAATGTCACGATTATGAAAGTGCCAGAGTTTTTGGAAAAGTCGCAGCTGAATGGGATTGTCAAAGCTGTCATCTGAAATGAGAGACTGATTTTTCGAAGCCTATTTCGCAGAAAGAACTATTTTGATGAGATCAAACCCCTTAAACAAACTACTTAACAAGCCACCTTCTGTCTGCGTGTCTCATGATGAAATTCTTGATATGCCTGAACCGGACTATGTTGTCCTTCCCATGGATTATACCCAGAGGGAATTGTACTCTTGGAAAGTAGCCATCGGAGACAAGGTACGACAGAATCAGATCATTGCTAAAAACAGCATGGGGGTTTGTCTACACACCCCGATCAGTGGGACTGTTTTTGACATTAAACCAATCTGGTCTGAGGGAGGCATCCACATACCTGCTGTGTGTATCACCAGAGGTGAGGGCGATGCAGTTTCAGTGGATGAAATCTTTGAGCAGTATGGCGTCAACCCCAAAGAAGCCACTGTCGATGATCAATTGAAAGCCATGGGTATTCATCCTCCCTGGCTGCCCCTCTCTACCTCAGCAGTTTCTGAGGAACACACGCCTGAAGCCATTGAAAATGTTGTTATTGTTGGGTTTGATGAAGAACCCGAGATCAACATTCAATATAATTTACTTGCCCAGAGATTGAACGATGTGCTAGAGGGATTCAGTTTTCTAAAAACAATAATGCCAAATGCAACTCAGGTTCTTCTGGCAGATCGAAATTTCTGCAAGCAGATAAAGGATCAGGTACCGGGAGAGATTCAACTAAAATCAATCTCCCCGAATTATTCTGCCCGATTGCTGGATCGAAACATCCCTAAGTATGCAAACATCCGCTTTGATCATCATCGCGATTATGCGCTTCAAAAAACTGTGGTGATCTCAATAGAACGACTGCTGGTCTTGACTGCGGCGATAAAAAATAGTCAGCCTTTTACTACCAAGTATCTCACTGTTAGTAATAAAATGCCCTCTGATCATAAAATGGTCTTAATTCACCATGGCACCTCCATAAGATCTATCCTGAATTTCACGGAATTCTCCAAATATCAGCCAGAGAGCATCATTGCTGGCGGACCGATGAAGGGCATCTCTCAATTTAATAATTTAACCCCCTTAACCCGGTCCTGTGATGGCCTCCACCTCCTCGGGGAAAAGGAGATCACCAGTGGTCCAGGAGACCACTGTACAAATTGTGCCGCCTGCATCCGGATCTGCCCACTAAATCTACAGGTTCACCTCATAGGACGGTATGTGGAGTTTGAGAATTTCACCTCTGCCAATGAATATCACCCTGAACAATGTATGGAGTGTGGTCTGTGTTCCTATGTGTGTCCAGCCCAACGCCCATTAGTCCAATTTATAAAGCTTGCTAATCAATATGGTAACCAGAAAAATGAACACAAACCACAAACTCAATGTAGCATCGAGTCCCCACTGGAAGAGTGGGATCAGCATTGCTCGTCTTCAGCAGCTATGGCTGATAGCCCTGCTGCCAGTCATTAGCGCCAGTATTTACCGATTCGGATATGACGCACTAAAGATCTACTGTCTTTGCATTGCCACTTCGGTCGTTGTTGATGCCGGAGTAAACCTGATCATTAAAAGCAAGGACGCTGTTACAAACTGGAGCAGCTTGCCTTTAGCTATTCTACTAGCAGTTATGCTTCCTGTAGGTGTCCCCTGGTGGCTGGTTGTGATCGGTTGCTTCATCATGATCTTCATTGGCAAAAAGCTTTTTGGTGGAATGGGAGCTTATCCTGTCCATCCCGTCATGCTGACCTATGCCATGCTGGTCATTTCCTGGCCTCAACATTTTGATAATACAAAAGCCCTGTTGAGCTACAACTGGGACGTTCCCATGATCGATGTTTTGCAGATCTCAAAAACCTATGGTCTCAATGGGGAAGCTCTATTCAGTTGGCAAGACCTGCTGATGGGAAACCAGGTTGCTGCCCTTGGGAATGGAATGGTGCTTTTTATCATTATTGGGGGTCTGATGCTGATCCTCATGAATGCCATCAGTTGGCACATCCCTACTGCCTTCATTCTAGGTGTTGTCGGGATGAGCACAATCCTCCAGCTGATAGATCCTGAATTGTCTGCATCCCCATTATTTCATTTACTATCGGCCAGCACATTACTGGGTGCCTTTTTCCTGGCAACCGAAACAACCACATCTCCTGTGAATCCCATACCAATGCTGATATACGGCTTCTTTGGAGGTGCTCTATTGGTCCTTCTGCGATCCTTCTCGGATCATATTGATGGAATCGCATTTACCATCTTAATTATCAATTTTATGGCCCCCCTCTTGGATCGGATAACCCCCAGAATTTGCGGAATGGAGCTCGGACATCATGCGTGAAATTGCAAAACTGGTGCTGGTGCTGGGACTCATTTGTGGAATCTCTGCTGGCAGCCTCTCAACCGTACGTACCTATCTGGCAGACCGGATTGAACAACAGAATGATTTGTTTGTTAGAGGACCCGCCCTGGAGCTGCTATTGCAGCAGCCAGCTCAGGATATCCTCGCCAATAAACTGATCATTGACTCACCAGAAGGACAAGCTCTATTGTTCTATATAATGGATACTGGTAGAGTAAGCGGTCTGGCCATCGAAACAGTAGGTAAGGGCGGATATGGCGGGGATATCTCACTTATGTTGGGTGTCAATATGGAATCCAACCAACTCCTGGGGCTGGAGATCATCAAACACCAGGAGACCCCGGGTATAGGGGCACAGATCGAGAAGACGACCTTCCGAAACCAATGGCGCAAGCTATCAACCAGAGATCCTGTCCGCCTAATAGCTGCTGGTGGTACTATTGACGGCATAAGCGGGGCAACCTATTCCACCAACGCTGTTATGGACGGCACCCAAAAAGCCATATCAGCGTTTAATAATTCTAAAGATCAAATCAGTGAATTAATCCAACAGGCTAATTCTGCTGATCAACAAATTGAGTAATTGAGGTCATCAATAATGTCTCGTTTTTTATCTGTACTGGTTCATGGTATCTGGAAGGATCTACCACCTTTCAGGTTGGTGCTGGGTCTGTGTCCTGCACTAGCTGTCACTGCATCAGCCAACAATGGTATGGGCATGGGATTATCGGTTACTTTCGTGCTTATTTTTTCAAATCTAACCATCTCATTATTGAGAAATATCATTCCAGATAAAGTTAGAATTGCCAGCTATATCGTCATTATAGCCACACTGGTGGTTCTGGTAGAAATGATCCTTCAGGCATACTTCTTTGGATTATCACAACAATTGGGAATCTACATTCCCCTTATCGTGGTGAATTGCATTATTCTGGGTAGAGCTGAGGCATTTGCTGCCCGCAATCCTGCATTCCTCTCAGCTGTGGATGGTTTTAGTGTGGGATTGGGATTCACCTTTTCACTCACGCTGGTTGGCAGCATTAGAGAAATTCTTGGCGCAGGTACCTGGTTTGGGATACCCCTGACAGGTCCAGACTTTGAACCCTTTGCATTTTTGGTGAAAGCACCGGGGGCGTTTATCTGTCTTGGTTTGATTTTGGGATTGATGAATGCCTATGGCCGCTGGCGCGGTGAAAATGTTATCCAGTAACAATTTATTGAGGCTTTAAGATGGACTTAATTCTTCTGGCGATCAGTGCAATATTTGTAAACAACATTCTGCTCGCTCAATATTTAGGAAACTGCCCATTTATGGGTGTTTCAAAGAAACTGTCAACATCACTGGGAATGGGGGTAGCGGTTATTTTTGTAGCGACCCTGGCTTCTATTTTCACCTGGCTGGTCTATTACTATATCCTGGTTCCTCTGGAATTAAAATATATCCAGACACTGATATTTATTCTAATCATCGCCTCCCTGGTTCAGTTTGTTGAAATTTTCTTAAAGAGATTCAGTAAAGGACTCTACAACGCATTGGGGATCTATTTACCTCTCATTACAACCAATTGCGCAGTAATGGGTATTGCATTGTTAAATATCAAACATGAATTCGGCTTTTGGGAAATGGTGGTATTTTCCATCTCCAGTGCTGCTGGTTTTACGCTGGCAATTCTCCTGTTTGCCAGCATTCGCGAGCGACTATTTATTTCACATGTCCCACAATTCATGAGGGGTTCCGCTATTGCTCTGGTAACTGCAGGGATCATGTCCTTGTCGTTTATGGGTTTCTGCGGAATGGTGAATTGAAGTATGCAAACTCTGAATAATTTTGAAACGGACCTGCTTTTATGTTAACTCCAATACTTGTCATGTCAGGCATAGGTACAATTGCAGCTATCGGGCTTGGAATAGCTGGAAAAATATTTTATGTCGATGAAGATCCTCGGATCAAGCATGTTTTAGACTTATTGCCAGGCGCTAACTGTGGTGGTTGTGGATTTGCAGGATGTTCTGCCTGTGCCGAGGCCCTGGTGGAAGGTTCAGCTCCAGCTAGCATCTGTGTGGTAGGTGGTGCAGAAACGGCCGGTGAAATTGCTGGATACCTTGGTCTCGGTGATGTGAATATCGAACCTCAAATGGCAACTCCGGACTGCAAGGGTGGAAGCCGGGCAATCAAGAAATATACCTACTCCGGCTTTGATGACTGTCGTGCAGCGATGCAGTATTATCGCGGTCCCATAGAGTGTGATCATGGCTGTATCGGATTGGGAACCTGTGTTAAGGCTTGTAAATTCGGAGCCATTGAAATGGGTCATGAAGGTCTTCCTGTTTTTGATCCAGATCGCTGTGTTGGATGTGGTGAGTGTGTGAGAGCTTGTCCCAAGGGTATCATCTCAGTTATCTCGGAAAAAACGAAAATTCTCCACTGGAATCAATATACAGAATGTCTGGCTCCCTGTCGTCAGAAATGCCCTGCTCAGATCAACATCCCCAAGTACATCAAATTTATCCGGGAAGGGAAATATACCGAAGCGCTGCTAACGATTAAGGAACGAAATCCTCTTCCACTTGTCTGTGGAAGAGTCTGTCCTGAGCCCTGTGCTTTAGCCTGTCGACGTAGTATTGAAGATGAACCAGTGGCCATTAACTATTTAAAGCGCTTCGTGGCTGATTGGGAAATGGAACAGGGTACCCGGCTACCAATACCCATTTCTCCCTCCACCGGTTATAGAGTTGCCATTGTTGGAGGTGGTCCTGCTGGACTTACGGCAGCGTATTTCCTCCGTCGCCTGGGACACGAGGTGGAGATCTTTGAACTGAAACCTAAACTAGGTGGCATGTTACGCTATGGTATTCCTGAATACCGACTTCCTAAAAAGATATTGGATTGGGAAATTCAGGGAATTTTGGATCTTGGAGTCAAGGTCACCACAACTGTGGAGTTTGGAAAAGATTTTACACTGGAACTTTTGAAGGCAGAGGGTTTTCAGTCAGTGATCCTGGCAGTTGGAGCCTGGTCTGAGCATCAATTGAAAATTGAAGGTGATCATCTGGAGGGTGTGTACAGCGGTATTAACTTTCTCGAGCAATTCCACGGAGACAGTTTACCACCAGTTGGAAAACGTGTTGTCGTAATTGGTGGTGGTAACACAGCCATGGATGCCGCCCGCTCCTCCTTGCGTCTGGGATCAGAGAAGGTTACTATTGTTTACCGTCGTTCCCGAGATGAGATGCCTGCAAACCCAGCGGAAATTGTTGCTGCAGAGGAAGAGAATATTGAATTTGCCTTCCTGAGTGCACCCAATCGGATTCTGGGTGATTCCGGCAAAGTTACCAGTCTCGAAGTACTTGCCATGAAGCTTGGTGAATCTGATAAAGATGGCAGGCGACGGCCAGTGGTTATTGAGGGGTCTGAGAGAATCATTGAATGTGACACCATTATCCAGGCTATCGGACAGTTTCCAGATCTGAAATTCAATCATGGACCTATGAAGCTCGAGCTACCGGAAACACGTTGGCATACAATTGATGCCGAGGAAACCACTCTGCAGACGGATATCCCGGACATTTTTACTGCTGGTGATTGCTTTACTGGACCAGGGTTGGCAGTTGAAGCCATTGCTGCAGGACGATACGTTGCCCGATCGGTTCACTATCATATGACCGAAGGAGAAATTCCTCCCATCTATGATCAGCAAAAGGATTTTATCTACGGTTCACTTCATGAATCCATCCTGGGTGTCCATTCGACTCCCAAAATTCACGAATCAGTTATCTGTCTTGAAGACCGACTTGGTACCTTCCTGGAAGTAGAAGGGACCATAAATGAGCAGGATGCTCTGAATGAGTCAAAACGCTGTTTGGACTGCGGTGTTTACTGCTACTCTGAGGATCCTCCGGAGTTGCAGCAAGTATCACAAGTGGGGATTGCAGAAATAAAGGTATCTCAGAATTAGATAAACTCTTCGAATTGGATCGGTACTGCTGGCCCTGTTTTATCGCCTGATAATACGGGGCTGGTTAGTTTTTTGTGATTTGGTTATCTGACTGAATGCCGCTTATTCAAATATGCCAGCAGGGCTACATCAAGCGATTGGTCCGTGGTTAAGGGGACATAATCCACATGCTGTTCACGACTCCGTGCACCTAGCTTGGTTCTAAAATCATCTACAGCAGTCTGATAGTCCTTCTGGATATGCCAGGGTTCCGTCGCCATGACTTCTCCTGATTCCATATCCTTGAATTTAGCCTGGGCATCAAAGGCAAAATCCACTTCACGGGGGTCCAGAATGTGAAACACCAGAACTTCATGTTTATCATGCCTGAAATGTTTGAGTCCATTCAGAATGTTATCCAGGTCATCTAGCATATCTGAAATAATGATCACCAGACCGCGACGGTTGATACGATCAGCGAGATGATGGAGACTATGACCAATAGCGGTTTCCTCTCCTGGACTGACATGTTCGAGATGGCTGAGAATATTATTCAACATAGAGGGGCGTGATGAAGGTCGGATATGAGTACGAATCTCAGTATCAAACAGTGTGAGACCTACTGCATCCTGTTGTCTGAGCAAAAGATAGGTAAGGGCTGCGGAGAGATAGCTTCCATACTGTAATTTGCTGATATCTCCAGAAGCATAGGCCATGGATTTGGACATATCAAGCATGAGGTGGGCTTTGAGATTGGTTTCTTCTTCAAATTGTTTGACATAGAAGCGATCAGTTTTGCCATACAGACGCCAATCCAGATAGCGCAGGTTGTCCCCTGGGCCATAGGCTCGGTGTTCAGCAAACTCTACTGAGAATCCATGATAAGGGCTTTTGTGGAGACCCACAATGAATCCCTCAACCACCATACGAGCTCTAAGCTGCATATTTGCCAGAGTCGCCAGGGTGCGAGGATTCAAATATTTTCGTTTATCAGTTGCCACTTTTATCCTTTAATCTCATTGTAGTTTTTGTTGAATTCCACACTTCGAGTTCCCTCGCTTCGCTCAGCCTCAGTGTGACACTTTACTCCTCACTCAAAATGGATTAACCAGGGCCATTCTCAAATAAGACCTATCCCAAAAATCTTTCTCATCTCCTGTATCAATGTCTGCCCAATAATCTGCATCCCCTCCCCAACCATAGGCCAGAGTAATAATAGGTAATTTTGCCAAAGTGAGGTCGAATTTTACTTCAGCACCATAGGTTTCCAGAACCTTTTCGGAATCAGGAATATATCCAAAATCATAAAATAGAGCTGTAGTAATATTCTGCACACCTAACCCGAATACATTAACAGGGACTTCCTCCAGGATGGGCATACGCAATTCTGTCACTGAATAAATGAGTTCATTGGCTGGATATTGACCGACCTGTCCCCTTAAGCTATATGATTCTGGACCATCAAACAGCCCCGTACTTCGAATAGCGGTCATATATTGTGTTGAAAAATATAATGGTCCTGACTCAGAAAAACCCAACTCATCCTGAATACGAATACCACCAGTTTGACCCACATATTTCATCCGTCCATAAAGAACTACTGGTAGTGTGGGGATATCATAATTAAAAAAGCCTTCCGCCCAATATTTGCTGTAATCATTTTCTCCCCAGATGCTGGAGATCCCGCGTTCTGCATGGGCGAGAAATCCTAGCCCATCGCGTGGTAAAAAATAGGTTGATGCATGGGGTCTCTGTGATTTCCAGATATAGGTCAACCCAATATTGAATTCATCTGTTGTAGGGCTAAGTACTATTTGTCCTGTCTCTGGATCTTCCATGTCATCCAGGGTAATCACCTCCCGACTCATGAATTGAACCCTCCATTTGAGACTATGGTTCGAGGATAGTGATTGACCCATGTTCATGGGAATACTGGCTGCCAGGCCAACACCATTCCGATTTTCAATGAAATTGAATCTGTAGGTGCTGTAATAATTCATGCTCAAATTTTTCATTCCATAAAAGTGCAGGGCAGGTAAAAACTGGAGGTTGGTATAACTGACATATCCTCCGAAATAATTGTCGAAGTATGGGAAAAATCCACCAAGCTGAAAAATGTGCTTCCCAAGAGCATCCTCGGCCGCACCCAGTAAGAGCAAAGCATCACCCAGAGGCCAGATAAACTTAAAGAGGGGTCGTACTGTTCTTAGCGATCGATAGTCTTGAGGCTCTTGCAATAGCATATCCGCGTGATAGTCAATCGGGGGCAACTGAATTTCTGGTGCCTTTGTCCGCCAGGCATTGTAGGGTTCTCGTATCGCCAGACCCATTTTTGGAGCCAGTCGAGTATCTTCAACTGCCCTGATTCTTACGGTATCGACATCGGCAAGTGTGGAGGCAATAATTCTATTCGAATGTGGAAGTCTTTGTCTGGAATAAATCCCCTCTGCCACATCTGTCATCTGTGTAATCTTTAAGCTATCTAGATTAACGCGGTAGAGGTTGGGGGTTGAGTTCCGATAGGATGTATAAATTATGGCTGATGCATCTGCAGACCAGACGGGATATACATCCTCCTCTGGATCGTTGGTGACTTTTTGGAATTCCTGGCCATCTCGATTCATGATGGCAATATCTACATCCCCATTGATATCCTGAATCATAAAAGTCAGCTTTTTACCATCTCGTGACAAATCAAGATTCTGGAGCTGGACATCACCTTCGAAATTACTCAACTGAATCCGTTTCCCTGAATCGATATCCTGATAGAAAATCTGTGTGGTCTCGGATGGATGAGCCACAAAGAAAATACCTTGTCCCTCGTGAGAAAATACTGGGTGAAGAGCTCTGAAATTTTGAGTAATCCAGCGCTTCTTTTTTGTCTCGATATCAACCAGACGAAGATCATTTAAAAGCGAACCATGGCTCCCGCGGTGATATTCAGACAAGATGAGCTGTTTTGAGTCTGGAGACCAGCCTGGATCTCCATTAAACCGCCCGAAATGAATCTCCTGTAACAGGCGAGTTGAATCAGTGCTTTGCAAATAGAGCCCATAATCCTGCATTTTTTTATCACGCCGACCCACTACGGCGATAGTAGCCATATCTGGTGATATTGATGCGCTTTGCACTCTCGTGAATCCCTTTAGGGGCAGAGGTTCTCCCACCTCACCAATGGTCTCCTTTTGGGCTTTATAACCATAATAATAGGTATTCATTGCCCGGCGCCACTCTTCATCAAAATTTGCCAGTGATTGCCCTGTAGCATCTTTAAATGCAGTTTTGAAGTCATACCAGTACGGGTACTTCTCCTGCTCCTTCAATAGATAAAGACGGTGATTTGAAATGTTAACCAGAGTGGAATCACCATATTTCCAGGCCAGATAAAGCACTTTTGCGTAGCCATCATCATGGGCGTCCAATTGATCCATCGTGTTCCGATAGGTATGAATTTTCATTCTGGAATCGCTGCGACCTACCCGCCAGACTTCAGTCATGTACTCAGCCATACCCTCAATCCACCAGGTGGGGATAGTGATACCACCAAAAATTCCTGCCCAGGTTCGATGCGCCTGAAATTGAACGACATGTTGAAACTCATGGGTGATCACCATTTTCAGCCATTTATCTGAACCACCGAAGTGACCGGCCACATCATTTTGACTGACCCAGATAAAAATCTGATTACTGGGCATAGCAAATCCATTCATGATCTCATCTTCAGCAGAGAATACGATATCGGTTTTACCGAAGTCTTTTACCTGGAGCTGATCCAAAATAGGCTGATAAGTCTGCTCGGCGATCAGAGCCCCCCTCCCAGCAAGGACCTCTAATCCCTGATGATAGTGAATATTAAAATGTTCTGTTTCCAGAGTTTGCCATTTTAATTCGGGATGTGTGCGTTGGTTCCACATCCACATATTTTGGGCAGACACGCTTTGTGTATACGCGAAGATGACCAGAATCACTGCCCATTGAATGATCATACAAGGTGAAAAATAACGACGAATCGACATGGTTAATGAACGAAGAGAACCAGGGGATCTCTGGATAGAAATATCGTCGGGACTACTTTCCTCGTTATGACAATTCCGGCAGTTATAAAACATGGAGAATTGAAGGAATCTTAAAACAGCTTTTTGATGATCTCATCCACTGATACACCATCGGCTTCAGCATTGAAGTTGGTGAGGACGCGGTGTCTTAAAACTGGAAGCGCAACAGCCTTGACATCCTCAATCGATGGCGTGGGATTGCCCATCATTGCAGCTCTGGTTTTAGCACCCAGTATGAGATATTGTGAGGCTCTGGGGCCAGCACCCCAACCAACCCATTTCTGAATATAATCAGGGGCATCATCTGAGTCAGGTCGGGTTTTAGCAACCAGATCGACAGCATAGTCAATCACATTATCGGCTACAGGGACCCGGCGGATTAAATCCTGATATTCCATGATTGCCTGTCTATCCAGAATTTTCTCCAGGTGAACAGAAGCACCTGAGGTGGTTTGATCTACAATCTGGCGTTCTTCATCCCGACTTGGATATTCTACACGCAAATTGAACATGAATCGATCCAGCTGGGCTTCAGGTAGGGGGTAGGTTCCTTCCTGTTCGATAGGGTTTTGAGTCGCCAATACAAAAAAGGGCTCATCCAGGACATAGCTTTCAACACCAGCAGTAACACGATGCTCCTGCATAGCTTCCAGAAGGGCCGCTTGTGTCTTAGGCGGGGTTCTATTGATTTCATCAGCCAGGACGATATTGGCAAAGACTGGTCCCTTTACAAAACGGAATTCTCTTTTGCCTGTGGTATGATCTTCTTCGATAATATCTGTTCCAGTAATATCAGAAGGCATCAAATCTGGAGTGAATTGAATACGTGAGAAGGAAAGATCCAAAACTTCAGCCAAGCTTTTGATGAGGAGGGTTTTAGCTAAACCGGGTACACCAACCAGCAGGGCATGTCCCCGCGAAAGCATGGCAATCACCAACTGCTCAATAACTCTATCCTGTCCAACAATTGCTTTTGATAATTCTCGTTTCAATCGTTCAAAAGCTGCTACCATTTCATTTAATTTTTTTACATCATCAGTCATATCTATTATCATCCTCTGGGAAATTTTTTAACATCAATTCATCAATACTTGTCTCCCTGAGCTTGTCGAAGGGTCTTCAGACAAGTATTGATCACCTTTTCTAAGCTTTCTCTCCTTCGAGACCCTCAGGATGACGAAAGCTTTTTGAAGTATTTACTATACCAGTACTTTTTTAATCACTGGGAAGTTATTTGTTCATATGTTCAATAAAATAAAAATCCCCCGATTACTCGAGGGATTTTGAGGTTTGTACTGGAATCCAGATTAAGCTTCTGGGTAGACGCTAACCTGTTTTCTCGTGCGGTCTTTACGTTCAAAGGTCACAATACCGTCGATCTTTGCGAAAAGGGTATCATCGCCACCGATGCCAACGTTTTGGCCCGGATGGATGGCGGTTCCGCGCTGACGGACTATAATACTTCCAGCAGAAACGAATTCTCCACCATAACGT
>Ga0233448_1002668_pt1 | contig 12188 bp, 10 predicted proteins | sample SI_124_October20_2_FD_183015 | JGI IMG/M metagenome (GOLD analysis project Ga0233448, IMG submission 183015) | Seawater microbial communities from Saanich Inlet, British Columbia, Canada - SI_124_October2016_150_MG | ecosystem: Environmental > Aquatic > Marine > Inlet | place: Canada: British... | reverse complement strand
AATCTCCTTAAGGATAGAAAGGAGGTCTTAATTAAACGACTCAATGAGTTGAAGCCTTTGGCGATTGTTCTTGATGGCGGCAAAGATTCGTCTTATCAAGACGCATTGGAGTTTTATCAGAAGGAGGTGGCTAATCCTCAAAATTTGTCTTGGAAACGATTGGTTGATGATTTAGAGAATTCGAAAAAATCATTTCTGTCTTTTGGTTTGGAGTTGGCAAAGAAACATCATGAATCCCATTTAAACCCCTCGTCATGAACACTGATTTTGTAACTCCTGGATACGCTCATTTTGAACTCTCTACACAATTAGTGATTGCCGAAGCATTGAAGCGTGATTTGGATATTGAGGTTTTGGATGAGCGGGATCAATTCATCTCTATTTCGGATGGAGATCGTACGGAATACATTCAACAGGCCACTCGTACTTCCCTGGATTCATATATAACCAGTCTCATTTTAGGGAATAAATGGGTGTCAAAAGAATTGCTTAAGCGGGCGGGGATTTCTGTTCCCGAAGGTTTTTTGTTTGGTTCGGTGGATGCGGCTATTGCTGACATTGATCGATTTGAAGGTGGTGATTGGGTGATTAAACCTAAAACCACAAACTTCGGCGTTGGGATTTCAATCCTTAAGAATATGACTCAAGACCTCTACGTTAACGCGATTGATGAGGCTTTTAAGTATGATGAGGAGATCATTGTGGAACGTTTTTTTGAAGGAAAGGAGTGTCGCTTTTTGGTAATTGGAGATGATGTGGTTGGCGTTTTGTATCGTGTCCCTGCAAATGTTTTTGGTGATGGTGAGTCTTCTATCTCTGAATTGGTTGAACTAAAAAATCAACATGCTTATCGTGGAAAGGGTTACACCACTCCCCTAGAAAAAATTGAATTGGGATCGGTTGAATTGAATCAATTGAAAACTCAAGGACTTACAGTGGATTCAATTCCCGATGAAGATGTCATCGTTTTTCTTCGTAACAATTCAAATATTAGCACTGGTGGCGATAGTGTTGATTACACTGACCATGTTCATCCTGGTTATTTAGAAGTTGCCTTGTCAGCTTCTAGGGCTTCTGGGGCGACTATTTGTGGAGTGGACATGATGCTCAATGCGCTCAGCGAGCCACCAACTCCTGAAAATCACACACTCATTGAAGTCAATTATAATCCGGTCTTGTACTTTCATGATTTCCCTTTTGAGGGGAAGAATCGCCACTCGGCTGGATATCTTTTAGATGCATTGGGGTTTTAGTTAGGTTGCGATCCTATTCTATCCGTGCGAAAATTAGATAAATTCTAACCCCTTTCTGATGCTTATTATCTTCCAAAAAGATTCCTGCCCTTACTGTAAAAAAGTTCGTGATTTTATGTCTGACCATGACATTGAATACACCTCTGTTAAAAGTGAAACCGGATCAGCGTCTCGAGAGATCTTGAGAAAAATTGGAGAAAAGGACCAAGTTCCATTTTTGATGGACACGAGTCGAGGAGTCATGATGTATGAATCGGATGAGATCATTGAGCACGTTCAAAAGCATTACCTATAAATCTATGAAAACTTACGAGGCCATCATTATTGGTGGTGGTGGTGGATTGAAGCTGCGCCCTATTTCTAATTTAGGTCACAAAATTGCCATCATTGAAAAAGAATCTTTGGGTGGCACCTGCTTAAATCGTGGGTGTATTCCTTCGAAGATGTTAATTCATCCAGCTGATATATTGGATGAGCTGAGAGAGGCTCATAAGTTTGACCTTAAAGTGGACACGAATTTCGCTGTAGATTTTTCTAAGTTAACTCAACGTGTCACGGTATCGGTCACAAAGAGTTCGGATTCTATTGTTGATGCGTATGAAAAAAATGAAAATGTGGATTTCTATCACGCCGAGGCAAAGTTTGTTTCGGATAAAGTGATTGAAGTGGGTGGTGAAACAATCACGGCGAATCGAATATTTATTGCTACAGGAGCACGTCCACGTGTTCCTAATATCGAAGGACTAGAAGGCACGCCGTTCATGACCAGTCGTGAAGCGTTGCGTCGAAAAACTCAGCCCAAGTCTATGGTCGTGATTGGAGGTGGCTATATCGCCGTTGAATTGGGCCATTTTTATCGTTCATTGGGAACGGAAGTGGATTTCTTGGTGCGAAGTAAGGTCTTGAGGAATGAAGATTGTGAAGTGGCTGCTGAGTTCCTGAAAGGATTTAAGTTGAATCATCGTGTACACATGGGCGTATCCCCCACTAAGGTGTCTTATGAGGATGATGTGTTTACCGTTACGGTCAAAGATAAAGATAACAATGTTTCCGAGATGAAAGCTGAGGCTCTTTTTGTCGCTGCGGGGATTGTTCCTAATTCTGATACGTTGGCCCTTAAAAATACTTCGATTAAAGTGAGTGATAAAGGATTCATCGAAGTGGATGACCGCTTACAAACCTCCGTCCCGGGAGTTTATGCATTAGGAGATGTGGTGGGGAATTATTTCTTTCGTCATAGTGTGAATTTTGAGGGAGAGTATTTGCTTCGCACGCTCTATGGAGCACCGACTGATGAAGCGATTGATTATCCGCCGGTGCCACACGCGGTTTTTTCTAGTCCTCAAATTGGAGGCGTAGGAAAAACAGAAGAGGAATTGGTTTCAGAGGGTGTTGATTTTGTAAAAGGAGTGAATACCTACACGGCCAGTGCTTTTGGTGGAGATGTTCTGATGTCGGAAGTTGGACTGGTTAAATTGATGTTTGACCGATCGTCGCGAAAACTATTGGGAGCGCATATCGTAGGAAAAGAAGCGTCGTCTATGATTCACATGTGTATTGCTTATATGAATATGGATGCAACTCTCGATGATATGCTAAGAACGATCTACATTCATCCGGCATTCCCTGAAGTGATTCGAAATGCCGCACGTAAAGCGAATGAAGCATTTTAATTATTTCCCATTGAGGTAATCATTGAACGGCTTCAAGGCTTTGAAAGCGTCCACTGAATGGTCTAAGAAGTTTTTCGAAAGCACCATTTTGTTTGGGATGCGATTTATGCCCAAGAAGCTTTTGTATTTGAGTAGTTCTATTTCTGGGTGGTCTTTCGGGAATCCGCGAGGACCAGTTTTGAGTTGAGATCCTTCCAATTTGTAGTACTTTGAAAATTCTTTTCCGTTGATGATTTTTTTGAATTTTTCTGGATCACTCACTATTCGATCACGTATTCTTCCAATCCATTCCGATGGAGGAAGATACGCACCACCTACGAGGAATGAATTTCCGGGTTCAATATGAATATAATATCCCGCTTTTTCGTGCATGATTTTTCGTCCTCCTGCGAGAAGGATGGCACCAAAATTGGTTTTATATGGATTTTTATTCTTTGAAAACCGAACATCTCGATTGATTCGAAATAAACATTTCTTGGGTTGAAGTTCGATCACAGAATCGTCAAAGGTTGAAATTCCTAAAATTAGATCTTGAATGAACTCCACCATATTTTCTTTGGCTGCATCGTACGCTTTTTTGTTCGCATGAAACCATTCACGGTTATTGTTTTTCGAAAGATCTGTGAGGAATTTGAACGTGTCTTTGTTTGGAGGCATACGAGTTGGTTAAATCTCACACAGTATAAGGTTGATTTCTTCTAATTTCCATCTCTCGTCTTTTTTTCTTTCTAATTTTATGTAGAATGGCTTCCTACTGCCATTAATTTGCCTTCTTTGTCTGTTGAGCTGCCCCCAACTCCGCTTTTGGAACCCACTGATCTTGAGAAATCTGATTCGTCGCTTGTTCGATCACAACCTTTAATTCCTCAACTTCGTTGGCTTGAAGCTCTCAAGGATACCTCTATTATGCTTTTGGCGACTCGTTTTCAGGCTCGTCTCATGGCAAAGAGTTACACGGATGAAGAATTGGATAAGCTCTTTTTTGGATTTGAGCGTGCGTTGTTTGCAACGATCAATGCGTCTGTTATGAGGAATTTGAATTGGGAGGTCACTCATAATACTGATTTACCGGAAGCCAATGATGGTGACCGTTATGTTTATATTGGGAATCATCCAACCTTGACTGCTGGTTGGCCTTTCATTCACTTCATGTGTCAGCGCTATGGTTACAATTCTGTGGCTGTTGTTAAGGATGACTTTATTAAGGAGAAATGGCTTAGAATCATGTTGGGTGATCTTATGCGAGATGCTCGTAAGGCTATTTTTATTAATCGTGATAATCGAGAAGAGGCCGTGAGTGAAATTGAAGCCAATGCATTAAAGCTTTTGACTCCCGGCACTGCTGCCACTATTTTCCCTGACTCGCGTCGGCCTTATGATGACCGCATTAAAGAAGAGCAAGGTGTTTGGCATGGAAAATTTCCTGAACTTGATGTGGCTTCCTGGATGACAGAAACCTGTTTTCCTCGTAATACCGGGTTATGGACATTGACTCAGGCTATTGAGAGTCTAGAAGATGTTCGATTCTTGGATTGCACAATTGTTGAACCTAATCCTGTGCATACCTGGGGAGGTCGATTGCATATTGAAGTACATGAAATGGATCGCTCTGAGTTGCTCGGTTCGCCTGAATCACTTGATCATTTAAATAAGAAATTGATTAAGATGTGGAAAGCTAAGAATGAAATGATTCGGCGTATTCGTGGGGGGAGATAGTTAGGCTTGGTTTTTATTCATGAATTTTACTAATTCCTTAAAAGGTGTTGTAAAATCTCTTTTTTCCTGTAAACTCAGCGGGATTTTAACCTTTTTTTGAATGGATATATATAATGTTGCGATAGTGGCCCATGTAGATCATGGAAAGACCACACTAGTTGATGCTCTCCTAAAAGCCAGTGATTCCTTTGATGCACATCGTGGGCTTGCGGAACGTGCTATGGATAGTAATGATCAAGAGAAGGAACGTGGAATCACTATTTACGCAAAAAATGCAGCGATCACCCATAAAGGAAAAAAGTTAAATATTGTGGATACTCCTGGACATGCTGATTTTGGATCTGAAGTTGAACGTGTTCTCCGAACGGTGGACGCGGTTATTTTGGTGGTTGATGCTTATGAAGGGCCAATGCCTCAAACTAAATTTGTATTGAAGAAATCGCTTGAGCTTGGACATAAGGTGCTTGTTGTTGTTAATAAAATTGATAAACCAATGGCTCGTCCTGACGAAGTCGTGGATCTCACCTTTGATCTGTTTGCAACGCTTGGTGCGACGGATGAACAACTTGATTTTCCTTACATCTACGCCGTTGCTAAAGATGGTGTGGCGGTCCGAAACTTAGATGATGAGCAAAAAGACATCAATCCATTGATTGATTTTATTTTGGAACATGTAAAACCGGCTGAGTGTAATGTTGAGGCCCCTTTTCGGATGCAGCCCGCTACTCTTAAGTACGATAACTTTGTTGGTCGAATCGCGATAGGACGTGTTTACGAAGGAGTATTAAAGGCTAACCAATCCGTCACGGTGATTAAGGCCGATGGAGAACGTGCCACTGGGAAAGCGACTAAGCTTTTTGCTTTTGAAGGAATGGAACGATACGAAGTGGATGAAGCTCGTGCTGGAGACATGGTGGCTATTGCTGGATTGCCTGATATTTATGTGGGTGAAACCATCACAACTGATGCGACGGCTGAGCCATTGCCAGCGATCAAAGTTGATCCCCCAGCTCTTGCGATTGAATTCATGGTGAATGACTCCCCTTTTGCAGGGCGTGAAGGTGATTATGTCACGAGTCGTCATATTAAAGATCGATTACAAAAAGAACTAGAAACCAATGTTGGTTTGCAGATTGAATTCCCTAAGGGAAGTGATTCCGTTAAAGTTTATGGTCGTGGGGAGATGCACATTGCTGTTTTGATTGAAACCATGCGACGTGAAGGATTTGAACTTCAAATCTCTCAACCGGAAGTGATCATGCAGGAAATTGATGGTGTTAAAAATGAGCCAATTGAAATGGCAGTAGTTAATGTGCCGGATGCTATGGCTGGATCAATCATCGAAGCACTTGGTCGACGAAAGGGAATCATGACCAATATGAAGGCTGAAAATGGTAATACAATGCTTGAATTCCAAATCCCCTCTCGTGGGATTCTAGGATTCCGATCTGTTTTCCTACTCCTCACTCGTGGAGAAGGAACGTTCTATCATTCATTTGATCATTTTGCTCCACATGTTGGACCAATTGAAAAGCGAACGGTAGGTTCTATGATTTCTGGAGACACTGGTTCTACTATGGCGTTCTCGCTTTGGAAACTTCAAGAACGTGGGCCACTATTTATTGGTCCTGCTAAGGAGGTTTACGAAGGGATGATCATTGGAGAACATAATCAGGGGACTGACCTCACGGTGAATCCTCTCAAAAACAAGAAACTCACGAATGTTCGTTCTTCTGGTGCAGATGAAGCGTTGAATCTCACTCCTATGGTTCCAATGACGCTTGAAAAAGCGATCGAATACATCAAGGAAGATGAGTACGTGGAGATCACTCCAACGCAAATTCGACTTCGAAAGAAGTACTTGAAAGAGCATGAACGGAAAAAGGCTAAGGCCAATCTTTAGACTTAGCTTTACACTGAGGCTAATACTTGACAAATCTCCATATATTTGATTTAATTGACCTCGTCACGGGCACTTGGAGTCCCTTAAGCTCCAGAAACGGTTATCCGTTCTCTCTCTACGAGATTTCTAATTTTAATTAGTAGCCTTACTTTTATGCATGCAGATTTGAATTTCATTGGGCGTTATCTTAATGCAAGTTAGCTTTGTGCTATTTATACTTCCTATTAAATTTTTTATTTTAAAATTATTTTTTTAAATCACTTTCATATGTCAAAACTTTTATCTTTATTGAGCTCATTCGCGATTGTAGCGAATCTCTTAACCGTTGGAATTGTTTCCGCGGATATTGAAACGTATCTTCCTGATTTTTCTATTTTTTATGATTATCAGAATGAATATTTTATCAACTACACTTCATTCAATGACACCGATGAATATGTCGGAGGAATCCCTCTAGGAGGTACTGGTGATGCGACACCTGGAGAAGGTGACGAATTGTACATCGGGAGTTCTGAGCCATTCAGTGGACTAGAAATCGAAGTGAGCGAATCTAATGCTGACGGTGAATACACGCTCTATTATTTCCAATCTGGAAGTAACGACTGGAAAGCTATTGATGATGCCGTTTGGGATTCTTTAGAAGGAACCATTAGTATTGATTGGGATTACTCAGATTGGTACTGGGCAGAAACCGATGTTGATTCATGGTGGGATGCTACAGATCCTGACGATAGTAGTTTTGAAACAGTGACTGGCTACTTTGTGAAACTTGAAACCACTCATTACTCAGAAGAAGATGGGTATGCATGGGCAAGTTCAATTTATCTAGAAAGCGATGATTCTATTTCTGTGAGCGAAGTTTCCGTCACCAATGAAGATGGAGAAATCACGGTTGTTGATAGTCCAAGCTTTTCTGATGTGGTTGCCTACCATGACAATTACGCTGCCATTGAATACTTGGTAAATATTGGAACATTGGAAGGGTATTCCGATGGAACATTCCAACCAGAAAACACAGTAAATCGTGCGGAATTGATGAAGATTCTCGTGGCTGGTCAAGAAATCACCCCTGACGAAGACACTTATAACAATTGCTTTCCTGATGTGACCACTGAATGGTTTGCTCCTTATGTTTGTTACGCCGCTGAAGAAGGATGGGTTGATGGATATCCTGATGGGACATTCCAACCAGGCAATACCGTTAATCGAGTAGAAGCCATGAAGATGGTGATCAACGCGCTTGGATTTGATAGTATGCTTAGCGACGATGTTAATGTCTATTTCTTTACCGATGTAGATGATGACCAATGGTATTCTCCTTATGTTTATCTCGCTAAAAGCCTTGGATTACTAGAAAGCACTTCTGGTCTTTTTAATCCTTCCAATGGGATGACACGTGCGTCTGTTTCTGAAAATGTTTTCCGTGGATGGGTTCTCAATCAAATGGGACAAATTGCCTATGACGGTGATCTTCGCGATGAATTCTTTCTAGCGATAGGATTTGAAATCACCGAAGAATACGCTCCTTTTGATGATCTAGTGATTAGTGCGTCTTGGGCTTCTCAAAACATCACTATCTATAATGCAGATGAGGACACGATCAATTTAAGTGGATTCACTCTAAGGACGTACAATGACACCTTTTACACCTTTGGTTCAACGTCGCTTTCTCCTGGAGAAAGTGTGGTTGTGGACATGTACTTCTCGGAAGAATGGCTATATATCTATGATGCCGATGGTGTCCTAGTTGATACCTCTGATTACACGTTGTAATCGTTTAGATTAAAAAGAAATTAGCCCCTTACAATAGTTGTAGGGGGCTTTTAGTTTGGTTTAAAGTTCAGGAGCTTTTGCCTCATCGATTAAGGCTTTATAAACCATCACGTATCCTTCTTTGTATTTTATCAATGAGGGGCCACATCCGAATGCTTTTGGAATGGCGTCCATTTCAAAGTCTATCCCGTTTTGGGATGTCCCACTTTTCCCACAAGCATACAGGCGAATACTCCCGTCATCTAAAACCATTGCCCCAGGGATTCCATCTACCCCTAAGTGCGTTTGCATTTCAAAATTTAATCCATCAGTAGAAGTCGCGAGTCCAATCCCCTCTTCACTTGCAAAATACATTAACCATTCATTTTCGTTGGTCCATATGACATTTGGATCTGTTATTGGGGCGTCTGACATTAGCCGATGCCCAGATTCCATTTCGAACGTCACTCCATCATCAGAGATGGCGCTATAGAACACAGATACATCTTGTGTTTCTACACCTGGAGGTTTTACTTTCATGTTGAAAAAATACAACCTATATCTCCCGTCGGGAAGTTCGATCACGGAAGGATCAACTGGGATCATTTCTTTGTCTATGCCTTCAATTTCTAATGGTGCTTGATCTGTCCATGTTGCGCCATCGTCGTTTGAATAGACGTACGACAATTGCGATATGAACCTTCCCGTCATGTAGACATACAGGTCGCCGTCAATCTCGACCACATCCGGAACGGATGAAATAGTATCTATCAGTTCTCCTACAGGAAATTCAAGTGGAGTGTCTGAGAAACTTATATAACTGGCGTCATTTGAGATGGCTGAGTCTTCTCTGGCTGGTGGTGCCGCGATCGTCTCGTCTGTATTATCTTCTTCTTTAATGATTGCTACTTCAGAGGGGCTGGGTTCTTGAGAGTCGATGACTTGAAGAGGTTCATCTTGTTCTTGATTCTCAAAAATATTTGTCGTGCTTATGCCATAGGCGCTCACGGCAAATATGGCTAATGTTGAGATGATTATGATGTTTTTTTTCATTGGGAGGGTTTATTGATTTACTTTGTCTGAGTATTTCCTAGAAAAAGGTTTCTTCGACTTTTAATTCCTCCTCTTCTTCCTCGGCTGCTGGGAGTTCGAGCGATTTAATTGCTGGCAACGCGGCGCCGACAATTCCTTGGAGATCTCCGTACATTCCGGACGTGCTCATGATCACACGTTCGATCTTTTTTTGTCTTCGATTCCATAGTCGTTGCATGGATCGTTTTTCTGTTTCTAAATCTGTTTGCATTCCAGCAAAGGATGAAACGATGTTTTCAATACAGTTCTTGAATTCATTGCCGGACAAATAGTTATAAAGCAGTTCCATCTTTTCATCTTTCCCGACTAATGATTGTTTTACTTGGTTGATTTGAGTGAGGTGTAATCGAAGGGCGCTCACTAATGAACGAGCGGATTGATAACTACAAATCCACACGCCCCCTTCGTATTTAAAGTCTTTCACTCCATCTGGAAGCGTTTGTGAAACCAAAATGCAGACATCGGCTTTCACTATGGCTTGATCCCCTTTCAATTTTGTTATCCAGTCTTTGCTCCACGCTTTTGTGTTTTTTGATTCCCATAAAATTATTCCACTCTCTTGTCCAAAATTGGATCTAACCGTTTGGATCAAGTCTGCTCCTTTTATTCCAGTGGGAACATCTTCTACCACGTCCATGGGGAATGTGTGCTGAAGCATGAATTTTAAATCGTCTTCTTGTACGTCTCCTTGAATTTGCATGGATCCTTGCTCGCTCTTTCGCTTAGCGTCTTCGAGTGATTTACGAAGTTGTTCCATTTGTTTATCTTTCTCTGCCATCTTTAAGCGCATTTCTTCTGAAGCATCCTGTTTTGCTTTTTCGGCAATCTTCTTTCGTTCTTCATCCATCTTGCGTTCGATCTCCAATTTCATGTTTTTCTTTTCTTCTTCAATTTCTCGTTTTTCCTTTCTTAGATTTAATTCTTTCTCTCGCATGGCTTCTAATTGCTTGTCTTTTTCCTTTGCCGCTTCTGTTAAATCTTTCAATTCTGTTTCTAGTTTTTCGCCAGCCTTTTTTTGTGCTTCTTGCCACATTTTCATCTTTCCCTCTTCTAACTTTTTCTTCACTTGTTCGTCTATGTTCTTTTGACTTTCTTGTAGTGATTTTGCTTGTGCTTCTAATTGTTCTTTCTGAGCTTTGAGTTCTTGCCCCATTTGTCCTTTGAGTTGATGCCGGATTTGTTCTGTTAGCGCATCACTTAAAGGAATTTTTGTCTCGCAATTTGGACAGGCAATGGTTTGGTCGGTCATTTTGATTTAGTTAATTCGTGTTCCTAGAGTACTAGGTTTTTAATAGAAATTCACCCCCTTCGTACACCTTGCCATTGATCTGGATGGTGATCTTATGGATTCCAGGGTACAACTTCTTAGTGCTCATCACTCTTAACGGGTGCCTCTTTTGGATTCGTAAACTGTCTCCTTTTTCGAGTGAAGCCTTTTTGATTTTAAATACCTTTGGACGAGGGCTTCCTTTGCTTGCTTGAAAGTGGATGATGTAATCGATCATTAAGTTCTCTTTTTCTACTGAAGTGAGGTTAAACGAAAATTCTACGGCGGAGCCTATTGTTACTGAAGGAGTTTCTATTTCAAATTTTTGGATGTTGATGTGAGCGGAGCTTCTATAGCCGAGGTGTTCTAACGCGTCTGAATTTCCTTTTTTTACGAGTGTTCGTAGTGAGTGACTGGATAAGTATTTCATCTCTTGCTCAGTTTGATTGTTTGAAGCGCTCCACCGTTCTAATGTCTCCACCACTAGTTCGGGATTTTCTTTACTGATGTCGTTCAAATGATTGGCAACTGATCTCACAACGTAACGTGTGGGATCGTGATAGAGGTTGTCTAAAATCGTTTTAATCACCGCATTGCTATCTAGGTGAACCTTTTGTGACCAAGGCAATCGTGGCCGTGTCCCCTCGCTTGCTAGGCGTCTGACGTGATAGTTTTTGCTCTGACTCCACTCTCCTATTTTTGTGAGTGTTTTTTTGGGGAAAGCATTTAGAAAATAGCGGATTGAATCCTCTACGCTGAACCGTTTAGTCATTTCCTCTAATGTATTTAGAGAGAAATCTAAATATTCCTTTGTGCATCCATAGATTGCCACGAAGTCTGACAGTGGGGCTAAGATGAATTCCCCAAAATCGTCATCGGTTTTAGTTGGGTCGCATTCTTTTGGCAGGGATTTGATGAGAATATTTACTGCGTCGCTGTACTCCTTTGGCAAGAATCTTTTTAAGCACTCTCGTATCCAAACGATTCGTTCTTTCAATTCTAGTTCTGGGAATTTCTCTAGTACTGCTTCTTGGAACTCTTTCTTTTTGAAATCTGGATAGGCTGTGGCTATTAATGAGCTTAGGTATTCAACTCTTTCTGGGTTGAATAGATGGTCTTTGAGTGAGAATTTTTCTTTCATGGTTTTATTGTAATTGATATTGTCCCTTTTTTCTTCGTCTTTTTAGATTTGATGTGAGGATTTGGATGCCCTCCTTGACGAACTCGCCCTGTTGTCCTATAATAACCCCCTTAATGCTCGCTGCATGGTTTCTACTGCTGTTCCTCTTTATAGTTTTAATGATGATTCCTTGTTGTCTCATCGTGAACGGATTGCAGGTTTTTTGTTCGAAAGAACTATTTCTCCGGATGGAGAGGATTTTATGGATCAAGACCATGACCTTTGGATGGTTTTGCAGGCGATCATTCGTCGTCAATCAGAATGGGCGGATGACGTATTAGGGTTAGACCTTAGCGCTCGATCTCGCCACATGGATTTATGGGCTTTTCCTGACTTTGATCGGCTTGTTTGG
>Ga0233448_1002631_pt1 | contig 12340 bp, 4 predicted proteins | sample SI_124_October20_2_FD_183015 | JGI IMG/M metagenome (GOLD analysis project Ga0233448, IMG submission 183015) | Seawater microbial communities from Saanich Inlet, British Columbia, Canada - SI_124_October2016_150_MG | ecosystem: Environmental > Aquatic > Marine > Inlet | place: Canada: British... | reverse complement strand
AACGGTACTTTTAATAACAACAATACCATTATAATTATATTTTTCTAATAAATCACATACATTATAAATATTTGATTTATCATATTGACCTAAAGATGAATTATATTGTGTTGGTAAGCATAAAAACGTGATATCTGTATTCAAACATTCTTCAATTGTTCCAATACCGCCATCTTTATATTTATCATATCCAAATAAATTTATATTAGGTTGTAGGTTCTTCATTTCAAAACTTTTATACATAGAAGAACCTACAAACCCTAAACCAATTACTGATATTTTATTATTCATTATAATATATTATTAATATAAAAAATTTATGTTATAAAATTATATGACAGATAAAAAGAATTTTTATAAAGAATATCCTAATTTTAATTGGTTATATTACCATAAAAATCAATTATATTTTAATATTGAAAAAGATGAAAATAAAGTAATAGAACATTTTTTAAAAATTGGTAAAAATAAAAAAGTGTTATATAACAAAAATAATTATTATAATAATTTTGAATTAGATAATATTAATATTGGAGAAATAAGTAAAAGTTTTGATTGGGAATATTATTTAAAAATAAATGATGATTTAAATAAATTATTTGAAACAAAACATGAGGCTTATAATCATTATATTAAATTTGGAATAAATGAAAAAAGAATTAAAAATATTTTAGAAAAATATGAAATTAAACAATTAAGAACTTCTGATTGTATGACACATTTTAAAGATAGATTTAAAGATTTTTATAAATTAAAAGAATATGAAGATGAAAATATAAATACAGTTTATTTTGGTGTATATTCAACAACTGATATTAATAATATTAAAAATATGAAAAATACAAAATATATTATTTTTGGTGGAACTGATGTAGATTTAATACTTGGTAATAAAGAATTAAAAAAATTATTTGATGAAATTGATAATAAAATTATATTATATATTTCTGAGAATATTAATGATAGATTAAAATATTATGGATATAAAGATGCAATTAAATTTAATTTAGATTTAACAGATAAAAATATTTTTAAAAAACCAGAAAGCTTAGGTGATAGTATATTTATTTATAATGGATTTTCTAAGGGATTAGAACATTTATATGGAAAAGATACTTATGAAGAAATTATAAAAAGAAATCCTAATTTTAATTATATATTTAGTAATAACTTAAATGTAAAAAATGAAGAAATGTATAATATTTATAAAAAATGTTTTATTGGTTTAAGATTAACAATAAATGATGGAAATGCAAATATGGTAAAAGAAATGGAATGTATGGAAATTCCAGTAATTCATAATCATTGTAATTATGGTTTAAAATGGAAAACTGTTGAAGATATTGAAAATTTAATACATAAAAATAAAAATATAAATCATACAAATTATATGGAAAATCAAATAATCGAAATTGAAAAATTAAATGACAAAAAAATATTAATTAACACCCATACATTTTTAGATAATATGGCTGGAGATAGTATAATGATTATGAATTATATGAATATGTTAATGAAAAATAATAATTATATTACTTTATTAAGTAAGTATGAAGTTAGTAATAATTTTACAAGAAATCTTGATTTTGATAAATATAAAATAATTAGTGTTAAAACAAATGAAGAAATAATTAATATTATTGATAAAGAAGAAATAAATAATGATGTAATATTTATAAGAAATCTTGAAATATTAGAAAATTTAAAAAATAAAAATTGGTTATATAAAACTATTTTATATTGTTTAGATATTCATTTAGAAGGAATTAAACAATTAAATAATCAATTTAATTCAATAATTACACAAAGTGAAAAATTAAAAAAATTATTTATTGATAATAATATTAATGAAAATAAAGTAATTGTAAAAGAACCTTTAGTGTATAAATATGATTTTGATTTGCAGGAGAGAACAAATAATGAAATTTGTTTGATTTATTGTGGTACATTACGTGATGAAGAAAATATTTTGGAAATCATAGATGAATTTCAAAATATTTATAAAGAGAGACCAGAAGTGGTTTTAAAAATTGTGTATGGTAAAATTCATGGTGATTCTAATTTTATTGATAGAATAAATAAAATTATTAAAGAAGGTGTTGATGGATGTGAGTTTAAACATAATTTAAGTCATCGTGATGCGTGTTATGAAATCGCAACAAGTGATATTGGTATATGTTGGCGTAAAAATGGGTGGGGTGATAATGGAGAAGTTAGTACGAAGGTGAAAGAGTATGAAATGTATGAGTTAATTATTGAAAATAATATTAGTTATTATAATTTGAAAAGAATAATAAACTGTAAATATTTGAAAATTATAAAAAATTTAAATATCGATAATTCATTAAAATATAAACTTTTTGATTATGATTCTTGTAATAAATATGACACTATAATAAAACAAAAATTCAAAATTAATTTTATAATATATACTCTTTCATGTTTTAATTTAATAAATGATAAACGAAAAGGAAATACCGAAAATGAATTAAATGTAATGTGTAATTTGACAAAAATATGTGATGTTTATTATAATGATGTTTATATAAACGATTTAATATATAATGGTTATATTAACATAGATGAAGTTAATAAACGTCTTATTGAACATAAAAAAAAAAGAAATGTTTATTATGAAGGAGGATTTAAAACTACTTGGCCACCTTATAAGTTTAAATCTTATGAAATATTTATTCCAACTCAAAATTATGATTATATATTTTTTAGGGGGGATAATAGAGAAGATTCGATAAAATTATTTAATCTTTTACCAGAACCAAAAATATATTCACACCTATATAACAAAGAAATTTATAAAAATAATATAATTGGTTTTCAAACTGATATATATAAATTTGTTATTAATAATAATTTATTAAAGTATTTTTCTTTAGATAAAAGTATATATGATAATACAGAAAATAAAATTGTACCTAAATATAATTTTTTACGTCTTCAATTTATTAAAAATGATAAAATAGATATCAATAATATTTTAGAAACATTTATTGATTTGAAAAAAAAATTAAATAGTAAATATATAATTATTATATCAGGTTTAATATCACAAGCAGATGCTCCTCTTTTTGAAAACTTTCAAATAATTTCAAGAGTACGAACAAAATTTCCTAATCTTAATATTCAATTAATTATTACTGCAAATGAAATAGCTGAAAATATTGACTATATTAATGATATTAATTGGGTACATTTATATAAAAACGTTGATTATAAAAATTATATATTTATAATGAAACAATGTGATTTATGCATTAATAATTGGAATAAAAACATTGAAATTAATGGATGTAATAAAAATTTAGATTGTATATTAACTTTAACACCATTCATATGTTTGTACTGTATACCTTTTCAAAATATAATGAATGATTATGACTATCCGCTTTTTATTAAAAATAATATTGAAAAGGAATATAAATTAGAAAATGTAATAAAAAATAAATCTATAGGTAATAGTATTATTGAAAAATTTAAACAAGTAAAAGAATCATACAATAATAATATTACAAATATGTATTATATTCAAATGTTACAATTAAAGATTATTAAAAAAAAAAAAATTTTATTCTCTATTTTTAATTTAGACAATTTCATTATAGATTTTATTAACTGTTTAAAATTAAATTATAATTTAATTATAGATAATTTTATAAATAATAATAATATTAATGAAAGAATTAGTAATTTAAAAGAAATAGATATTATTTTTTGTGAGTGGTGTTCAGAAAATGCTGTTTGGTACTCCAATAATAAATTAACAAATCAAAAATTAATAATAAGATTACATCGTTATGAGTTATTTACAATACATTTTTTTAATATAAATTGGAAAAATGTTGATAAAATTATATTTATTAGCGATGAAATTCAAAATAAGGCTTATTATAGAATAAAATATTATTATGACTTAAACGAAAATAATTTTGATGGAAAATATTATTTAGATAATATTTATGAATATAAAAATATTAAAAATGTAAACAAAGAAAATTTATGGGAAGATTTTCAATCTTTTATTAAAAATACAGGAAAAGTTCCAAGTTTTAAATTAATTAATGTATCAGAATATAATAATAATAATTTACTAAAAAATAAATCATTAGTTATATATAATTATATCAAACCAGAATGTTTTAATAAAACTGAAAAAATTATTCAATCACAATATAATATAGGAATAATGGGTATAGTGCCAAAACTTAAAAGAGTTGATATTGCAATTGATATATTAGCAGAATTAGTAAAAAAAAATAAAAAATATAAATTATTTATTATCAGTAAATATATTGATGATAAACCTTGGCTTAAAAGGGATATTGAAGAAGTTAATTATTTTAAACAAATTGAAGAAAAAATTGATAAATTAAATTTGAGAAATAACATTATATTTGAAACATATACAGATAATGTATCAATATGGTTTTCAAAAATTAGTTTTTTATTAGGAGTTAGTGATATAGAAGGTTGTCATCAATCAATTGCTGAAGGAATGGCATGTGGAACAATTCCATTTATATATGGAAGAGCATTAAAAGAATATAAGTTAAATTATTTATATCCAAATAAGTTTTGTTTTTTTGAAGATAACATTAATATATTATGTGAAAGAATTATTAAATATAGTAATAATGAAAAAATATTAAATGATTTAAGAAATGAATGTATATTATATTCAAAATCAAAATTTCATTTTAGTATAATACATGAACAATTACTTGATTGTTTTAATTAAAAATAACTACATTTTTATATTGTTTAAATTATACATTTATACAACTTATATGTTTTTATTATTGGTTATCATCAGTTATTTAATTAGATTGGAAGATTCATTATATATAAATATATAAATAATATATATGATGAATATAATTTATAATTTATAATTCATATCCGTTATGTATATATTAAGTTATTATCCTAAATATTATATATTTTATTATATTTGTTTAATAAATTAATGAAACTTAAAATAAGTTTTAAAAACAAATTTATTTGATAATTTTGAATTGTAAATAATTGTATTTGTCTTTAATAATTTACTTGGATCATATGAAATCCATCCAATAAAGGGATTTTTACATCCATTTAAAATAATACTTTCTTGTATTTTTGTTTTAATATTATTATGATTTTTACAAATCCAACAAGTATTATTATCACAACATTTTTCTTCTTGTCTTATAGTTAAATAGTTATTTTTATTATCCGATAATAAAAATTCATTCTTATTTTTATTTTCTATTTGAAGAGTGTTATTGATATGATATAATAAATTAAATATTGATTTTTCATTTATATCTTTATTTTTTATAAAATCTATGATTATAATTTCTTTTTTGTTTTTAAATATAAATTCTCTTGTGTGATCAAATTTATCATTAGAAAATAAAATACTAATATTATTTTCACTTTTTGTATATATTTTTGTTTGTTGATTTATTAATTTTTCATTATTCATATTTCTTATTATAACATTGTGCATCATTCTTGATCTAAATTCATTTAATTTATCTGGATAAAATCCAGTATCTGTTATCCAATCTATATCTTTTCTGTATAAATTAAGTGATAATTCATCATTATGTGTATGATATGTATGGTATTTTGGTTTTGTTCTAATTATAATTTTTAAATCATCTATATATTTGAATATATATCCAGAATCTTTATATATCTTAAATAAATATTTTTTATTAATTTTTTCATATTTTAACATTAGTTTATTATTTATAAAATTAAATAATTCATCTAAATTATTATATTTTTCATTTTTATTTTTATATATATCTAAGTATAATGAAGTATCACCTATAATAGGTAATGAATAATTATTACGTAAAAATATATCGAGAAATGGATATGCAATAGATATATATTTAATCATTACAGGAGTAATATATTGTTGTTTATTGATTTTACATAAAGTATAAATAAAACGTATTAAATAAACAAGTATATGAAATTGATATCCCGGAGATGATTCTATATTTATTCCTTCTTCTGTAAAATTTTTAATAATATAATTGTCAATTATCTTTGTTATATCAAAAATATTTTCAATTAATAGTATTTTTTTATTTAAACATTGTTTATAGTTATTTAAATAATCAATCGAATAAACTAATGAAATACACGCTATAAGAATATGATTTGATAAATATTTATCTTTTTTTATCATTAACCAATTATGTAAACGTAATGTAGTATCATTAATTACTTCTATTAATTTATTTTTTAATTTATTATTTTCAAAATTATTTTTATATATAAAGTTATGAAAATTAATTAATGACATAATTCTCATAGACATTGGATGATCATCATATATTTTTTTAGAATTAATAATATTTTTATCATAAATTGTATAAATCCAATCTATATAATTTTTAATAATAAAATTGTAATATTTTATGTCTTTTGTATAAATATATACATCAAGTACATTAATTAACCATTCTAATCCATGACGATATAAATCCCACATATCATAATTATTTATATTTAAATTTGTATCATCTTTAAAATTACTCCAATTTGGCATTAAAATATTTTTGTATGGTATAGTATTCACTATAGATAATTCTGGTTTAAAAATATCATTTAACAAATTGTTTGAAAATTTTATTTTTTCTTCTATATTAACATTTGATGTTATATAATAATCATATATTATCATATTTTTTGTTTTTTTATTAAATAAATACATCTCATCTAATTTTCTTATAACAACATTAGAAGAAAATGTATCTTCTACATATTTTTTAGCTAAAGGTAATTCTTTATAATCTTTCATAATTTCTGATATTTTTTCTGATAGCATTTCTACATTTCCTAATGGGTACTTATAACCAATATTATTATCTTTTAACAAATATTTAGCCCAATCAGGTCCATCTGGTATAATACATGGTTTTTCATAATACATTGCTTCAATTAATACTGTTGGTAATCCTTCTGTAAAACTATTCATAACTAGTATATTACAATCATTCATCGCTTCTAAACATTCTTCGTGTGATAAAGGTCCCATAGCAATAACATTACCTGTTAATTCTATATTATGAGTTTTTATAATTTCTTCGTTAGTTAATCCCGTTCCCATTAACACAAATTTATATTGTGGTAAATGTTTTGCGGTTTTAATAAATTCAACACAATTTTTTCTTATACTTGCATCTCCTGAAAATAAAATAAATTCATTTAAGTAATATTTATTTTTAAAATTATTCTTTTTAATTTTAGATAATTTATCTATTGGTATAAAATTTGGAATAAATTCACTATTAATATTTCTTTTTTTACATTCATCAACTAACCATTCTCCAACACATAATTTATAATCTGCCTTTGAAGCAATATTAAATTGAACATCATTTATTTCTTCTTGCCATACTTTTAATTTTTTATCTGGTTCATCTTCTGACATATAAATATTATGATATGTATGTATCCATAATTTACCTTGTCTTTGTGCTTCTTCACATAATTTAATCCATGTTGGATCTACATTACTATGAAAAACATCGTGATTATCAATGATTTCTTGTTGTTTTGTTATAATTTGATTACTATTATATCTAATATATTTATTTTTCTCTTGAATATCATATATATTCTTAAAAATTGAATCATTTTCATAATTTGGATATAAAGATATATTATGATTTGATAAATTATCTATATTTTCTATATAACGTCTAACCCCTCCTATATTTTTACCTGAATAAGCATAACCTACTGCGATTCTTAGTGAGTATATTTTTTTTTTTAAAATATCACGAATCCTCTCACTACTTTTCCCATCCCATAAATACATACTACTTTTACATTCTTTCAACTTTATATCACTAATTTTATTTATTAACCGATTGGTTCCATTATTCTCAATCATCGTACTTGGACGTTCTGTATTTTCCCGAAGTGTAAAACAAGGAATATCCAACGCTGTGATTTCTTCTTGTAATCCTCCGCTATCAGTCACCAAATATTTACAATTCACCATTAAACATGTGAATTCTAAATATCCCAAAGGTTCGTCCAATATAATATTTGGATTATCTTGAACTTTTTTTAAATAACCCAACTTTTTCAGATTGTTTTTTGTACGCGGATGAATAGGATATACCAGTTTTTCTGTTTTACTCAATTCCTCAAAATCGTCAAATATTTCCTTTAATTTATCCATATCATCGACATTACTAGGACGATGTAATGTTATCAAAATATACCCTTTTGATGTCACCCCCAATGTTTCAGAATACTTGGTGTCCAAGGCTTGTTGTAAATATTTCTTTTGTGTATCAATCATTGTATTTCCTACTAAATAAACATTTTCTGTAACACCTATTTCTTTCAAATTATCTACACCACTTTGTTCTGTGATAAAATAATATTTGGTAATATGATCTGTTAAGACACGGTTTACTTCCTCAGGCATTGACATATCACCACTTCGTAATCCACTTTCTACATGTGCTAAATCAATATTTAATATCTTCGCAGCTAATCCTGCGGATAATGTGCTAGTTACATCACCAAACACAACGACTAAATCCGGATTACATTTCTCAAATTCTACCTTTAATTTATCACGTATTTCTCCCAATTGTCCAAGATCGCTATCATACGTCATTAATTCTTGGATCACTGTGTCATTGTCCTTTAAATAGTCACCGTTATTCACATACATTTTATCATCAAAGTGACCTGATTTTGTTTTCTTTTCTAATGTTAAATGAATATCTGGTCTTGGAAATTTTAATTGATTAAAAAAAACATCACTCATTTTCTCATCAAAATGCTGCCCTGTGTGTATTAAAGTTAATTCAAAATCATTTTTTAATGCCTCATAAACAGGAAACGCTTTCATAAAATTAGGACGTGCACCAATTATTAATGTTATTTTTTTACTCATATTATAATATTATATATTATATATTATAAATTTATTATCATATATTTTTATAATAATTATATAATTATATGAAAACAATATTAGTAACTGGTGGATTAGGATTTATTGGTTCTCATACCATAGTTGAATTATTAGAAATGAATTATACAGTTGTAGTTATTGATAATTTATCAAATTCAAATATTTCAATTATTGAAAAAATTAAAACAATAACTAATAAAGATATTGTTTTTTATAAATGTGATATTTTAGATACAGAACAATTAAATAATATTTTTAAATCTTACAATATTCATTGTGTTATTCATTTTGCAGGTTTAAAAGCAGTTTCAGAAAGTATTGAAAAACCTTTAGATTATTATCATAATAATGTTTCAGGAACAGTAAATTTATTACAATGTATGGAAAAATTTAATATTAAAAACTTAATATTTTCTTCTTCTTCTACAGTATATGGAAATACACAACCACCATTTAATGAAAATAGCGAAACCGGAAAAAATATTACTAATCCATATGGAAGAACAAAATATTTAATTGAAGAAATTTTAAAAGATTTAATCGGATGGAATATTTTTATTTTAAGATATTTTAATCCAATTGGATCACATAAAAGTGGATTAATTGGTGATAATCCAAATGGTATTCCAAATAATCTAATGCCATATATTATTAAAGTAGCAAACAAAGAATTACCATATTTAAATATTTTTGGAAATGATTACAATACAAATGATGGAACCGCAAAAAGAGATTTTATTCATGTTGTTGATTTAGCAAAAGCTCATGTTAATTGTATTGACCATTTTAAAGATATTCAAATACTTAATTTAGGAACTGGTAATTCAACTAGTGTTTTAGAATTAGTTGAAACTTTTAAAAAAGTTAATAATATTGATATTCCATATTATTTTAAAGAAAAAAGAAATGGTGATATTGAAGATAGTTATTGTATATCAAATAAAGCTGAAGAAATAATTAATTGGAAAGCAAATAAAAATATTACTGATATGTGTGAAGATTCATATAATTTTATTATAAATAATTAAATATCTATATCCACACCAATATCTAATAAATAATTAAATGGTTTCCAAACAAATCCATTATAATTATTGCTTTCTAAATACATCTCATTATCTAAATGTAATATTTTTCCTTTTTCTTTTATTTTAAATTCTTCTATATTTTTTTTATTATTATTTAAATATTTTGATAACCATAAAGCTTGATTTTTTGAATTTTGAGCGGTTGGTGGACCTTTATTTGAAACTATATCTCCAATACAAAAAATATTATTTTCTTCATTTATTGAAAAATTATCTTTTACTTCAATACCCCTTGGAGATATTTTTTTTATATTATTTAATGTTTTAAATAAAGTAGTTGTTTCATATCCACTAAATTTAATTCCACCACTCCATATTACTAAATCATAATCAAATGTTTCTTTATTAGTTATAATTGTTTTTTCATTTATACTTTTTACAAAATTATTTTTATATAATTCAATATTTTTATTTTTTAAATATTCTTCTATATTTAATTTTGTATTTTTATTAAATCCAGGCAAAATATCACTCATTCCTTCAATTATCTTTATATTATATCCTTTATTTTTTAATAATACAGATAATTCAATTCCTACAGCACCAGAACCAATAACACAAATATTTTTTATATTATTATCTTTTAATTTATCTTTTAATTTATCTTTATTATTAATAGTTTTAAATTTAAAAGAATACTCTTTTACACCTTCTATTCCATAATCATTTGTATCTGAACCAATACAAAATACAACATTTTTATAATCAAATTTATTATTATTTTTAGTTATAATTTTATTATTTTTAATATCAATTACTTTATCTAAAATAATATTTGAATATGGATTTTCAAAATTATTATTTTTTTCATTAAATAATGATTTAACTAATTTTGGTGTATTTGTAATATTTTTATTTTCTGAAATTATTATCGTTTTATATTTTGTTTTATCTAAATATTTTGTTAAATAATATGAACTCCAACCATTACCAATTACATATATTTCTTCCCTTTTATAATTTTTATCATAATAATATTCTTTAGTTTTATTAAAAGTCAAATTTATCAAATTTAAATATCTACTCATAAATAATATTATATATAATATGTTTATTTTTAATATTTTTTGTATAATATATATTTATGTCTCATAAAATATCTATTGTAATGGGTTATATTAACCGTAAAACTCAACTTATTAAATCACTTGAAACATTTGAAAAATCAAATCATAAAAATTATGAAGTAATTATTGTTAATGATGGTGATGAAAATTTACAAGATTTAGAAAAAGATAATATTAAAATATTTAAAAATCCAAAAAAAGAATATAATCCTTCTGCTACTTATAATTATGGATTTTTACAAGCAACTGGTGATATAATTATTATTCAAAATCCTGAATGTATGCATATTGGTGATATTTTAACTAAAATTAATGATAATCTAAAAGAAAATGATTGTATGATTTTTAATTGTTATTTCTTAGAAAATTATGAACAAAATAAATTATTATATGAAACTAAAGATGTTTATGAATTTACAAAGAATAATAAAAATAAACAATGGTTCCCTCAATATGAAAATTGGTCAGTCCACCATAAATTAAATCCAAATATTGCTTATTTCTGTATGGTTTTATTTACAACAAAACTTAAAAAAATAGATTATTTTACTTCTAAATATAAAGATGGATTTAGTTTTGATGATAATGAATTTTCTAGAAAAATAGAATTATCACATATTAATACTTATTTTTATTCTGAAAAATTTAATGATGATACAACTTTTGTTATTCATCAACATCATGAAAGACAAATCGTTAATGCAGAAGCTATGGAAAAGTGGGAAATTAATAAAAATCATTTTATTAGAGATCATAAAAAATATGTAAAAGGATATTTAAATTTTTATTTAAATAAAAATATTATTAATCCTAAAAATATTAATATTAATAATACTGTTAAATTAGAAACTTTTATTGATAAAAAAGAAATATATTATACCGCTCATATCGATCAAATGATTTTTAAAGAAGATTTAAATAATACTCTTAATAACTCAACATTTCATTTTACTTGTCAAGTTAAAAATTATAATAAAAAATATATAAATGTTAATAATCATAAAATGAATATTAATAAAGGAAATATTTTTTATACAGGTAAAATTAATAATCTTATTAACAATGGATTAATATTTGATTCTTTAACAGTTAAAATAATTAATCCTAAACTAATTCTTAAAGATTTAAATTATCAAAATACCGGAACTTTTATTATTGATAAACAACAATGGTTATATCCAGATGTTCCTAAAATCGCTCATATTTATATTCAAGAATTAAATTTT
>Ga0233448_1002575_pt1 | contig 12617 bp, 7 predicted proteins | sample SI_124_October20_2_FD_183015 | JGI IMG/M metagenome (GOLD analysis project Ga0233448, IMG submission 183015) | Seawater microbial communities from Saanich Inlet, British Columbia, Canada - SI_124_October2016_150_MG | ecosystem: Environmental > Aquatic > Marine > Inlet | place: Canada: British... | reverse complement strand
CATCTGTATCGGCAGTTCCACCATTCTTTATCGCCCATTGTCTACCTATACCAAAATACATGTTGGTATGACCTTCGTTATAATTCACACCCTCTGGAAGTGCACCCCAAACTGATTCAAAAGTTGCCTCGGAGGCTCCTCGAGCGATTATAAGAAAACCACCCACGGGAATAATTGTAGATCCTGTGCCATCAGCATTGAAATCAAATATATCCTCTGCAGATCCCCCAGCTCCAGGATAGCGGATAATTTTGCTTGATGAGAGATCAATACTAGAAGATCCCTTATTGTACAACTCCATGAATTCAGCTGTATATGATGATGCATCGCTCACTTCAGAAATGTAAACTATACCTGATGTTGGCGATACTGGCGCTGCAGAAGTTGTTAGTGTCGCATCACTCCCATACACGGTGCCCTCACTGTTTACTGCTTTTACCCTGAAATGATATACAGTTGAAGCACTAAGACTTGAAATACTGGCACTAACACTAGTACCAGATGAACCAGTCACAGGACTTTCACTCGCTGTAGCAGTGCTTCCATAACCAGTTGTTAATCCATACTCAAAAGTTACTGTTGTTGAGGCATTGTTTGCAGTAACTGAACCATTCAAGGTTGCACTCTCATAATCTATGGTAGAGGCAGCGCTTGTGCTTGCAGTCGGAGCGGAAGCCGCAACCGTCGTGGAAACATCTATTTTAGTTGGAGATGCTTGAATATTTGGAGAACCCTCATCATCCTGTGCTACCACGTAGACATCATAATCGGTGGACGCCGAAAGGGATGAGGTTGATCCAGTATATTCAGTTGAGGCAGCCAAAATACTGAGGGTACCCTTAGATGTGCTAGCTATTGCTCCATCAGATGCATCAGTCCCAGCTTTAACTTGAGCAGAGCTTGGAGCTGTTGCTCCATCAGCAATTACAACAAAATACGCTGATCCAATTTCATCTAGACTTACTGCAACATCAAATCCAGATGCAGTAGTTGATTGACCTTTCGGGTAGGTGGAGGTGAAAGTAGGTGGATCACCATCTGCACTAGCATTCACAGAGAAATCATCGAAATAAATAAATCCAGATCCAGCATTATCATTGTAGGAGCGAACCTCAAACCGAAGACCATTCACAGTCGCTGGAGCAGTAATTGTTACAGTATATTCTTGCCAAGACGCATTGTCAGATGAATATGTTGAAGGTCGCAATTCAGTAGAATTGTCTGATACTGTAGAAGTGCCATTTAACCAATAAGCCCAAAGTCTAGATTTAGCATTGGCATCATTATCAAGATACCAATATGATATCGTATACTCAGTACCTGCTGAAAGACCTGAGACATTCTGTTGTAAATCTTTTGTTCCTGCTTGTTGCTTTGCGGAATATGTATCACCATGTATTGTTGTTGATTCCTGGGTGATATTTTCAGCCTTGTCCCAGCTGGTAGGTGTTGTCGCATTTGTCCAAGTTTCTAAATCTCCATTGGTGACAAGGTTCGCACTATATCCAAACTGTGTGGATGTAAAAAGAACAACTAGCAACCCTATAAAGAATGGTAGCCTAGCTTGTATCATAAATCGCCTCCGAATTTTCAAAATTTTATTTACCCAAATTTTTTAGATCTATTGACCCGTGTAACAAAATCTATACTGGATCGAATTACCTCGTTTCACTCCGTTTTTTATAGTCCTATAACTTGTATTTTGCTGCAATGTTTTTCAAGGTTCATTTTATAACGATTCAAGATATTTTGGTGGTGAGTAGGAGTTTGTGACTATTATAGTCACATTTAGAGCGAGGTGGACGAGAATAGAGGGGTGATAAAATGCCCTGACAAAATCCAAAGTATTCAGGGATATAGACTGCGCCCCTCCACTTCGAGAACACTTCGACCAGTCTTCGCTCTTCAAGCTACGACCTTGCAAGCAGTGTGACACCTCTTAAGCTTGGTTTAAAAAAAGCCCTGACCTTTTAGATAAAGGCCAGGGCTAGATATTTTTATTTTGATAGAATTTATGAACCTGAGAAGCTCACCTTATCAAATACCATGGTGGGTGTTCTAAAGGATGAATGGATCCAGGGATCATTTCCAACCTCTATGAGATTCATAAGCAGATCATTGTAATTACCTGAGATGTTCATCTCTGTAATCGATTTGACCCGCTTGCCATTCTCAATCAGCCAACCCGCTACACCAAGTGAGAAATCACCAGTAGTACCATTGGCATTGCCACCCAACCAATCTGTCACCAGAATTGCTCGGTCAAGACTGGCTTCAATCTCAGCCCCCGAACGCATACCGGGAGTCACAATCAAGTTTGAGGATCCACCTGAATTTGGTGTCCAGCCCAATTTGTTACCATAGTACACATCAGTATAGTAATTGCTCAAGACACCATTTTTGAAGATGGGCATCGATTTGGCTGCCAGTCCATCACCATCATAATAGCGACTTCCCAGTCCACGAACAATGGATGGCTCATCTGTGATAGTCAAAATGTCAGATCCAACTTTTTCACCCTTGCGATCTGCCAGGAATGAATTTTTCTGTTGGATGGAAGCTGCCCTTAACGGCCCCATCAAGCGCCAGAATAATCCAGCAGCATTTGAGTTCTCCAGTAATAGTGGCATGGTTTCAGAGGCAATTTTCTCAGCACCAACTCTATCCTGGGTTCTGGCCAGAGCTTCGTTAGCGGTTTGTTCTGCCCCTACCAAGTCGTTTAGATGACGGGCACGATAATAACGCCAGCCCTCAGGTTTTTTATCGCCATCACCTTGGAGCGAAACAGAAGCACCATGGGTGAAGGATGTCGATTCCTTCTGACCTTCAAATCCATTTGAAGCCAGTTGATAGGACTCGCTATGGCTATCATAGAAACCTGAGGCTACAGAGATGATACGCTCATCCTTGCCTTCCAGATAGGCTCCCAGTGCCTTAGCTCGATCCTGACGCTCCTCAGCGGTGATATCACCCTGACTTGAATCATTCAGATCCAGATCAACTTTAGACTGTCCCTCATACAATGCAGGATCTGCAAGTCGACGATATTCATCCTTGGTAAGAAAACCGGTTAAATCCACGGCATTGGTTAGAAATTTTTCAAGAGAATCTTTGCGGAGATCATTGGTTGAATGGCTGGAGTAGCGTCCGCCTGCAAAAAGTTCAATCCACAATGATTGCTGGGTTGATTCTTTCAGGGTTTCTACCTTGCCATCGCGATAATCTACGGAGACAGATCTACTATGGTTGATTCCCAGAGCAGACTGAGAAGCACCCAATTGTTTGGCTTTTTTCTGTACCCAATATCCCAGATCTAAATAGACATTTTTTTCCATAATTACCCCCTACCTCCTACTGTGATGGATGAGACCAGCACGCTAGGCATTCCTTGTGAAACAGGCACTCCTTGCCCGTTCTTACCACAGGTCCAACCACCTTCAGCCATCTTCATGTCGTTGGCCACCATGGTGACTTTTTCAAGAACATCAGGACCATTACCGATGATGTTCACATCTTTGATAGGAGCTGTGATTTTTCCATTTTCAATTAAGGAACCTGACTTCACATAAAATGTAAAATCTCCTGGACCAATATTGACCTGACCATTGGTAAACTGGTCAGCAAGAATTCCATAATCTACTGATGCGATCATCTCATCAAATTCATGAGGACCACTACGCATGTAAGTGTTACGCATGCGAGGCATTGGATAATGTTTGAAGGATTCACGACGACCGCTACCAGTTGGTTTTACACCATAATGTTTGGCAGAAATGCGATCATGGATATAGGTCCTGAGTACACCATCCTCTACGAGAACCGTTTCTTCAGAAGGTACACCTTCATCATCCACATTGATGGAACCGCGGATGTTGGGGTTGGTTCCATTATCCACAATGGTTACAAATGGAGCAGCAATTTTCTTGTTCATTTTCTCTGAATAGACAGAAATACCCTGTCTATTAAAATCAGCTTCCATTCCATGACCAATAGCTTCGTGGAGCAGGATACCTGCGCTGCCAGCAGATAATACAACAGGAAACTCACCCGCTGGAGGTGTCTGAGCTGCAAAAAGCTTTACAGTACGAGCTACTGCCTCACGGGGAAGTCTCTTCAGCTTTGCTTCAGTGAGAAAATTGATATCATCACGAGCAGAGTAATCAAAATAATTGTTCTCCCTGCGACCATCCTCTTCAGCTGTACAGCCAACAGAAATTCGTAGCATAGGCTGGTAATCAGATGCGATACCACCTTCAGAATTCACAACCAGAATATATTTTTCGCTATCACTAAAATTGACGCTGGCTTTTATGACTCGTGGATCCTCTTTAAATACATCATCATTGATGGATTGGAGCATACCCACTTTGTCTTTGACGCCGACATCTTCATAGCTCACTTTTGTGTCATAGTAATTCATCAACTTGGTGGCGTTAAATGATTGTGGGGCAGCTTTGGCTGAACCTGAGGCAATTCCTGCAGCTGTTCGTGCAGCAGCTTTCATGCTGGATAAAGTAATATCTTCGGTAAATGAGTAACCTGTCTGATTTCCATTAAGTACACGAATTCCCACACCCAAAGTGACATTGGTGCTGGCTGAATTCACAATATTATCCTGGAGACGGATAGAGTTGCTCAGTTCATTCTGGAAAAAGAGATCGCAGTAGTCACCACCATAATGGAGGGCCTCTGCCATCACCTTGCGAATCATATCTTCATCTATTCCAAATCGTTGGAAGTAGAAATTGTAAGGATTATCACCTGCTCCGACGCCTGCAAAACCTGTGCGGATAAATCCGGGGAGGGTTGCCAGGGCCAAACCAGTACCGGTGACTTTAACGAAATCTCGTCTACTCATCTGAACCATTACCTTATTCCTTTCAAATCATGACCATTTTTATAGGGTATTAACCTATCATTGAGGAGTGGATTCACCAAATTTATTCTAGAAGCACACGCTCCCGTCGCCAAATGGTTATCTATGGGGATGAGTGACCTTTGGTAGTTATAAATTGTGAATGATGAATTGTGAATTTGGAGTTACGATGTTACTGGGGTTTTGGGAGATGGTAGGCTACCAAACGATCGCTGAGCTTGCCTGCCAAGTCGTAGCTTGTCATCCTGAGCCCGTCGAAGGATAAAGCGAAGACTAGTCGAAGTGCGTGATGGTCATCAGGCTAAGCCGATCCCTGATGGTGTCACACTGAGCCTGTCGAAGTGCTCTCGAAGGGCGAGGCTGAGATGAAGCAACTTTTGTATAGCTGGGGCATTTCGATGGGTCTTCGCTACAAGAGCTACGCTCCCACAGGCAAGCTTAATGTCTTTGACTAAAATCCCAAACCGTCTTCCTGAGGCTCCTTGTCACCCCACCTTTGGCTTCGACAGGCTCAGGCGCCAATAAAGCTATTTAAATTTTATCTCCGTAGTCAACTCAATCTTGGCTCGGGTGTAGTCTCTGCTGCCTTCAATCTTATTTGAATACAAACGATAGGTAGGCGCGAAAACCACAGAACCCCAATCTGATTTGTGCATGGTGTAGGAATAAGACAACCAGAGATAAGTAAAATTACTTGCAACAGAACCACTGACATCTGGTTTGGTTGTGGCAACGTCATACCAGGCTACCAGCGTTCCAGGTCCTAGCTTACCCACCGCCTTAACACGGGCAATCCATCCAGAATAGGCAGCAACACCAGTGAGTGAATCACTGACTGACTGGCTGGTGAGTGCAGCGGCGCTAGATAGCTTAAAACCAGCTACTTTAGGAAGTGCGAATTCAGCACCATATGTCATAGGAGCAGGTCTCCCCTCGTCTGCCAGGGTATACAGCAAATGAGGTGTCATTTTGAATCCAATAAATGAAACAGGATAAGACAAGTAGAAGGTGTATTGATCCCTTGTTGAGGATGCAGAAGAAGAAGTCATTGTAATGGTGGTGTCCAATCTGATACTTCCACTATCCTGATCAATGATGTAGACAATAGATGTATCACTTCCAGCGATGAAATTGCCATCGACAACCTTTTTGCCAGCATTATTATCGACCAGAATTTTAAGATCCAGAACATTCTTACCCAGCTTATAATTCAAATCAAACCCATGAGCAGCGTTGTTGCTGTATATGTCAAATGCTTTATCCAGCATGATTTCAGGATAATAATGGATGTCCAGCATGGGGTTGTGCTTAACGGGAATTATGCCACCGGACCAACCAAGTTTTTCTCCCTTATGACCAAAGTAGAGTTCCATAAAATCTACAGAAGCCCTGCCAGCACCTGGGACGCTTGATGAGCTGGGCGTTACCCCGGTTCCAAATTTACCTGTCCAGTAGGCAGCTGCATTGTGACCCAGACGTGTATTGAAAAAATATCCATCACCGATGTTTGCTTCCACCATTAAGCGAGCACGATAGTAATAATAAAAATCTTCTGATGTGGTGCCGTACTCACCATTGTCTTTTACGTCAAATCTTGGTCTCAGCCGTGCATCTCCAGTGAGCTTCACTTCAGCATAAGCAGATGACAGGATTATCATGAAGAGTCCTATCAAGAGTTTTTTGTTAAGCATGATATCTTCCACCTTTATAAATAAATCAATTAGCATTCGCACTATTCAAGTCGTTGATCTCCCTTTAAACGCCTCACATGTTCCATCAATATAGAAAGTTTCCCTCGAAGGGAATTAAGAATGTGTCAGTTTTGACAATTTATTGGTAGAGCACTATGACATAGCCCATTTGTTCTTCAGAGAATGCCACCAGGCAAAGCTTAACAGGTATGCGAAAAGGTAGTTTCCAATAATGATGACGACGAAGACTCTTAAAATATCCCACAGGCTACCATTGAGGCTGAATTCAGGGACATAGCCAAAGAGGAATGGTCCAATGTAGAGGAATTTGGCAAATTTAAAGGCAGCGAAGGCTGTACGCCACATATTAGCCTTGGCGATAGCTGCGCCAGCAAATGCAGCAATACACACTGGCGGAGAGATATTTGAATCCTGAGACAACCAGTAGACAATCATATGGGCGGCGATCATGTTCACACCAAGATGTGTGAGGGCCGGTACAGCTATAACCGCAGTAATGAGATAGGCAGCGGTAACAGGCACGCCCATTCCCAGAACCAGGGAGGCCAGGGCGATAAATAGGATGGTTAAAAAGAGGCTTCCACCCGCCAGTTGAATCACAATGTTGGCGAATGTGAGGATAAGACCACTAAATGTCAGGACGGATATGATGATGCCAATAATTCCGACCGTACCTCCAATTTTCAGGCTGTTCTCTGTCCCCTTGACTGCCGCATCAACAAATCCATTGAAACCCATTCTGGTTTCAGTCTTTACCCAGCTGATCGCAATACAGGAGAGAATACCTATTACAGCAGCAAATCCTGGTGAGAAACCGGAGAGCATGATTATGGTGATCAAAAGTAAGGGCGTGATATAGTACCATTCCTTTTTGAAGATCTCCCAGGCACCTGGTCCAGATTTGGTGCCCTTGATGTTATAAATCTTAGCTTCATAGTGGATCATGACAAACACGGAGAAGAAATACATGAGGGCTGGGAAGAGAGCAATGAGCATGATCCTGGGGTATGGTATACCTGTAAGCTCAGCCATGATAAAGCCACCGGCTCCCATGATAGGTGGCATAAACATGCCCCCGATGGAGGCTGCAGGCTCAATGCCCCCAGCTATGTGAGGTCTGAATCCAGCTTTTTTCATCAAAGGAATTGTAAATGCCCCAGTAGAAACGGTGTTGGCAATGGCACTCCCTGAGATGGATCCAAACAACCCACTTGCCAGGACTGCCATCTTGCCTGGTCCACCCATGCGATGACCCACTGCAGCCAGGGGAAAATCAATAAAGAATCGTTGGGCGCCTGAGCGTTCCATGAAAGCGCCAAATATGACGAAGAGGACAACATAGGTGGCTAAAACATTGGCCATGAGTCCAAAGACGCCATCTTCTTTGTAAAAAATGGTTGTACACAGCTCAGGAAAACTGGCACCGGGGTGAGCAATGAGATCTGGGAAATACATTCCGTAGACGCCATAGATGAGCAGGATGCCTGCCAGGATTACGAAAACTGATCCGATCACTCGGCGGGCTACTTCGATGCCCAGGAGCACGCCAGCAACAGCCACTGCTTCATCTAATTGTGTCTCAGCACCGGCACGATAGTTCAATGCCTCATAATTGAATATCCAATAGGAGATGCTGATGATAGATAGCAGCATGAGAAAATAGTCGAGGGGACGCAGGGATGGATAGGGTGACTTGTACAGCATGAATACAAGGACATAGGTGATGAAGACATAGATACCGCGATGGAATTCTGTAGCTGCTGGAAGAAGGGTGGCTGATAAGATATAGAATAGAACCAATCCAACAGACAGGGTCTTGAAAACGAGGGTTTCAATTCTATTTAGATTCTGAATCATTCAGTCCATCCATTTAATTTTTAGCATATTGCATCGGAGGCTGAGCCTGTCGAAGCCTTTTGTCCTGAGAACCAGGACCAATCATTTCTGCCACCGTTTAACTCACTCTGCCATCTGTGGTATGGTCAACCCGTTCTCCTCCCAGAACTTCAGCGCTCCAGGATGAATAGAAGTAACTACGCCCTTTAACCCTGTCTCAATGGCCATGGATTTGGCTGAATTATGAACGGAAACCATGTAATCCAGACCTTCCTGAGTATAGATAGCCGTAAGAATCTGATGCACTACCTCATCTGGGACATCGGCACTGGCTACCAGGAGTGCACCATCTTGAAATGAAACTATATCAGTTGTCTGCCCCTTATAGGTATTGGCTGGGACTGTCACTGCAGTAAAGAATGGATTATTTTGAAATAGACCAACTGCTTCACCTGCTGCATAAGTATCCAGCAACTTAATATCAGCTTGCATGGCAACTTCCAGGATGGAGGCACTTGGATAGCCTGTGAAGACCCAGAAGGCATCGAGCTGGCCGTTTTGCATAGCTGTGGCAGCATTGCGATAGCCCAAATACTCACGATCCATTTTATCCCATAGTCCCAGACTGGTGAAATAAATTTCTGCATTGGCAGCAGCACCAGAACCGGCGTTGCCTACACCCACCCGCTTCCCCTCAAGGTCATGAGGTGAATCTATCCCATGGTCAGCTTTCACCACCAGTTGAGCAGGAGCGCCATAGAGATATGCCAATACTAAAACCTTCGGGTAATTTTTCTCATCATTTTTGAGTTGACCTTTGAACCCGGCATAGACATGACCAGAATAGGCCACAGCAAAGTCTGCTTTCTTTGAGTTCACTAGCCGAATATTCTCAATGGATCCTCCGGATGAACGGGACAGTAATTTCTGTCCTTCTTTCTGTCCAATGGTGGCAATAGCACTGGCGTAATACTGAAAGGTGCCGCCAGATGGTCCACCGGAGAAGGTGAACATATTATTGGGTTTCGACTTTGGGGTGCCTGAGTTATCAGAACAGGTCAACACAGAAATGGCTGTTGCTAATATTACGGATAAACATAATGTTCGTTTTAAACTTCTCATGCCACGATCACCCCTCCTGATTTAGTAAATAGTTTAAGTAAACTATATCATGAGCTTGCTATATCAAGAAATAACTCATGAAGCTGCTTAGGAAAGTATTGGGAGTGGTGGACACTTAGCACCTGAATTAATTCAGGTGCTAAGGAAATTGGTGCAGTAAGGTAGATTTACTTGAAAGTGATCTGGGTGGTCAGCTCTATGTTTGTGCGGGCGTAATCCAGACTTCCCTCGGTCTTTTGAATGTAAAGACGGTAAGTAGGAGCTAAAGTGACTGCTCCCATATCTGACTTATGCAGGGTGTAGGTGTAAGATATCCACATAAAGCTGGTGTTAGTGGGCTTCATGTTATCGTCATCGGGAGTATAAGTGGCAAGATCATACCAGGCTGTAAGGGCTCCTGGTCCTAACTTGCCAACCAATTTTGCTCGACTAATCCAGCCGGTGTAGGCTATGGTGTTCTCAGCCGTTTGATTGGTCATCCCAAAATAGGCAGAAATTCCAAAACCTGCCACCTTGGGGAATGCGAGGCCGGCGCCATAGGTTATGGGAGCAGGATCTCCTTCATCTGCTATGGTCATGAGAAACTGAGGTGTCACTTTTAAACCAGCCAGAGGCATTGAGTAACTGGCATTCAGACTGTATTGATCAGTTGTGGTGAGACTATCTATGACATCCCCTTCTGACGAAACTTTCACGCCATTGTTGTTATCTACGAGTAACTTCAGGTCAAACTTGCCACCAGCCAGCATATAATTGAAGTCAAACCCTGAAGCAGCAGCGTTATTATAGAGTAGCCATGGAATGTTCGCCATCTTTCCTGGGTAAAAGTGCATATCAAGGAGTGGGTTGTGAGGGACTGGGATAATGCCTGCAGCCCAGCCATAGGACTTACTTTGGTGACCAAAGCACACTTCCATAAAGCTCAGGGGTGAGCGCCCAGCGCTATTCAAACTGATGCCAGTAGGAAGGGTTCCTGTTCCAAATTTTGCATAGTTAGCAGCACCGTTATAACCCAATTTTGTTTTAAAATAATAGCCTTCGCCAATGTCAGCAGCAATATTGAGTCGAGCTCGGTAAAAGTAGTAGATATTGTCAGTGCGGTTACCATAACTCCCGAGATCTACGATATCAAGCCGAGGACGCACGCGGGCATCTCCTGTCATGGTAATATCAGCATAAGCTCCAGTAATAATGATGGTAAACAGTATAGCTGTGGTAATGAGTTTTCGCATGGCGGACCTCCGGATCAGATTCTAAGATTCCCTTCCCCCTCACTCAGACTTGCTAGCAAGTCTGTCCCCGTGAGCAGAAATTGCCTAAACCAATGCAATTGATATGCCATGATTCATCATCATAACGCTGAGATATTATTTTTGAGAATATCTAATGTGTTGTTATGGTTGTGAATCGAAGCTTAAGGGCTTGGGGGGAAAATGAAGTCTGAACAAAACAATATCATCAAATGTCCAAAGTGCAAATCAGAGTACGTATCACGAATTCATCGTGGAAAATTGATGAAGTTGATCAGCATGAAAAAACGATATATTTGTTCAGCTTGTGGAAAATGTTTTTATTGTCGCAAGAGTCAACTTCCTCAAAAAGAGTCTAATATGAGCACAACTCAAATACTTAGGTGTTTTAACTTTTTCAGATCATAAAGATTCGGTTTTGGGGAAGCTTAGATTGTATCCATCTAGGGTTTATCGGTCCATTGTTTATCGAAAGCACTAAACTTAAGGATTAAAAATAGACCCTCACTATTGAGGAGGTTATACGTGACACGAATTTCTTTCAAGAGCGTCCTATTCTTGAGCCCTAATCTCAGATCCAACTCTGGTTGCCAATTTTCATTGGATAGTAAGAGTGGAATCCTGTTATCCACTGAATCCCAGGGAGTATTTACTGTCTGTTCCCCCTGCTTATGGACATTAATCAGCACATCAACTTTATACTTTGCATAATCCTGCATTCGTCCGAGAGAAAGCCCATAGGCATTTGGAGATAAATAGCCCAGGGGAATATTATTTACTTCAACATTGGTATACATACCTCCATTGGTATATAACCAAGGTGACCCAAACCAGTATTCAAAAAATGTCTGCTGATTTGATTTCGTATATTCAACTCCAAGCGTCACTCCGAACACGTCCTGGACGTGGTCTCGATCTTCAATATCTATCTGAAATTCATCTAAAATAGCGTCTAAGTATAGGCGAGTATTCTTGCTGTATAAATACTCAACGTCAAATCCCATGATCTGATTGTCATTATTCTGTCCAACCGTACCTCCTTCAACATTGCCATGCAGTTGCTCAAGCTGAAACAAGGCAAACGGATTTAAGTAGGTCAAGTCTAGCCCTCTCTGGAGCCCGGTAGATAACACCACATCCTTTAACCCAACTTTCAAATTTTTACCAATGGAAAACTGGAGTCGCCGATAATACAGCCACCTTTTATATGCCCCCACATCCGCTTGCCGATCATCCAGACGAATGAGTTGGTATTCAAATTTCCAATCATTAAATATTCTTGAGTTTAAACCAACATGATTTAAGCTAGGCGTAAATGTAGAAAAGAGACCTGCATTGCGAATAGCGGGACCTGAATTAATATAATTTCTCCCAATAGCCACGGCATGACTCGTATTTGACCAACGGAACTCACTGATTTCAGAGACTGCTGTAAAATTGCCACGGTAGTAGGAATGGATTAGATATTGATCAACAGGAAATTCTTGGTGGACTAAATCGAATTGATACTCAAGCGTAATATTATCTCGAGTAGTGGTAAAATGGAATGGCAGGTAAATCGAGTTGGTAGAGATTGAAGGTAAGGCTTTGACGTGTAGTGATTGTCCATAGCCTATTGGAGTCAAAATAAGAACCAACAACCAGATAGTGACTGAGGTCCTTGGCAGTTTTATCATAGCATGGAAAATTAGGTTTTAATCAGCTTGTGTAATGACAGGCGATCTGCTCAACTTAAACGACGCAAAATAGTTGAGCATTCTTGGAAGTCCGAGTTTATTTGCCAGATAGAGTATCCCCAATTCAGTGGCCATGGTAACCGAT
>Ga0233448_1002565_pt1 | contig 12652 bp, 9 predicted proteins | sample SI_124_October20_2_FD_183015 | JGI IMG/M metagenome (GOLD analysis project Ga0233448, IMG submission 183015) | Seawater microbial communities from Saanich Inlet, British Columbia, Canada - SI_124_October2016_150_MG | ecosystem: Environmental > Aquatic > Marine > Inlet | place: Canada: British... | reverse complement strand
CTAAACCTTCCCGATTTGAATCATTTAAAACCGTTTATAATGAATGGATGAAATCGCTTCTTCATAAAAAATGGAAACGACGTGGTTTGCTAGGAATGCTGGTGATTCTATTCTTTGGCTCGTTTATTCTGCCGATAAGCGGAATGCTTTCGACTGAAATGTTCCCCTCGTCTGATGCGGTTCGTATGACCATGGACATCACGCTGCCTCCTGGAACCTCTCTAGAAAAAAGTGATATCGCGGCTCGTTCGGTGGAAGTGGAAATTCAAAAGCTTGAGGGCATTGAAAATTTTGTTGCTTTGGTGGGATCCACTGGAGGATCCAATGGAGATCCTATGCAAGTGTCTGGGGGAGATTCTGAAAATTTAATTCATTTTGCGATCAACCTTGTCCCAAAAGAAGAACGTGAACATTCAAGTCCAGAAATGGTGGAATTGCTTCGAGATATCGAAACACCGGAACTTGTAGGAGCGACCTTTTCTTTCTTTGAAGAATCGGGTGGCCCGCCGTCTGATGATCCGATAGTTTTTCGTGTTCGTGGAGAAGAAACGGATGTACTGGAAGCGATTGCTTTGGACTTAGCCGCTATCCTAGAAGACATTCCAGGAACAGTAGAAGTGAGCGATGGGATTCAAGATCCTCTGCAGGAATACCAAATTTTGCTTGATCGCGAAGAGCTTCAACGAGTGGGACTCAGCACCATTCAATTCGCGGACCTCCTTCGCACAATTGAAAGTGGTCGAGAGGTTGGTGTGTATCGAGAGGGAAAAGAAGAGGTGGATTTGATTCTCCGTCTGCGCGAAGAAGATCGTGATTCACTTAGTGACCTGTCTAGTTTATCGTTTGTGACCCCCATGGGTTTGATTCCCTTCAATTCCATTGCCGATATTCAATTGGGCAGTAGTCTCAATTCTATTTCTCATTATGAATTGGATAAAGTTCTCACGCTTCGGAGTAAACTTCAACCTGGCTACAATGGAGGCCAAACGCTTGCGCTCTTCAAAGAAGCGATTGAAGATTATCCGTTTCCTCAAGGTTATTCCCTACTCTTTGGAGGAGAAGACCAAGACATTCAAGAATCGTTCCTAAGTCTCTATTATGCCATGTGGGTGTCGATTATTTTGATCTATCTCATCCTCATTGCTCAATTCAATTCCTTTGCTCAACCGCTTATTATTCTCATGAGCATGCCACTCGCGTTGATTGGAGTGTTTTGGGGACTGTTCCTCACGGGGTATTCACTCTCCTTCCCTGCGTTCATTGGAGTGGTGGCGCTTTCGGGAATTGTTGTGAATAATGCGATCTTGATCATTGACTGTATCAATCAACAACGGAAAGATGGACTGGAACTAGAAGCCGCGGTTTTAGCTGGAGTTAATTTACGATTTAGACCGATTCTACTCACAACTTTAACAACCGTCCTCGCGATCATTCCCACCTCCCTCACCGATGAAGTGTGGGGAAGTTTAGGGTTTTCAATCTTTTTTGGACTCAGCTTTTCAACCATCCTTACCCTTGTGGTGATTCCTATTCTCTACTATGTGATGGAGGCAAGGTATGAACGGAAGCGCGCGAAGGCTGGGAAATAGGCACTCATAAGGAGGCATAGCTATTGACTTTTTGCCCGAAAAGTTCTTTAATTATATCCTTTTATTTATGCCATGACAGAGCTTGCTCACATATCAACTTTCCCCGCTATTCAAGAACTGGAATCTCTTGATGAAATTCAAGAATCGGTTCGCTTTGTGGAGGGGCTTTTTTTGCAAATTCGTCATGGACTCGAATTTAAATTTCGACGTTATTTATCCCTTGAGACTTATCCAGATAGAGATAAGACCATTGATAAAATCGTCGATCTTGAGTTTTTTCGTGAACACATGCTTCCCACTATATTGAGGATGGCAGAAGGAGATCCTGAACGTGTACGAGCCATTGGAGACAAAGCTTGTTTGGCCTATGCCCATTTAAATATACCCAGTGCTGTTTCCCCGCACCGTGAAGTGGATCTTTCTGCTTCCGTTGCCTTTTTTTCAACAGAAGAGCCTTCTGAGTTGCTTGTGGTTGGAGATCAGACGGAAGCGCTCCGTGGCCAATTCCAATATTTTTATGACTATGGAGATGAATTTCCAATTGTTGCCGCCATGCACCACGGAATACTCTTAGGATCTACGATGGGAACAGGCGATAGAGAAACATCTAAACCTGAAGTGGAAACGAAAAGAATGCTCATGAACACTCGTGAAATGGATGGACTCCTAGGTGTTTATGTAGAGATTTTTGGAAAAAATGAAGAACGATCAAATCGTGGATTCATGGTGGCGGCTCAATATTATCTTTTGAGGGCTCGCGCAAAATGTTTGGACGCTGAAATATCTCCTAAATATGACCTCATCGCCAACCTCTTTGGTCCGGTTGAGTCTCTAGACGAGGTGGTCAAATTTCTACAGGGCTGTCCCGATGTGATTGCCCATTTTATGGAAGAAGAGCCAGCTCCAGATGGACTAGATCAAGATGGCGATGACACTAAGTGGAAAGGAGTCATTGATCCGTATGCCTTAATCATCGCCGCTGCCCCAGTCTTTGAAGGAGTGGACGCCACTTTTCCTGCACTAGATGCCCCTGAAGCGCTCCGTGAAATGAACGCCTTTAATGAACTTTTCCCAGATAGAGTGGCCTTGAGTCGGTTTGCTCAATTGATCATTCGTTATGACCACAAACGTCCTAGTTTTCTTGATCCCGCGGATTTAACAGACGCAGAACGATTGCAATATTTTGATAAACGCGTGGATGTACGAGAAATCATTCTTGATTTGAGAGAAGCTGAATATTCTGATCAAGACATTGCGGACTTGCTCAATCTCGTAACTCTTAAAGCAGAAGAAATTGGCTATGTTGCGCTAGATATTGCTAAAAATTATCCCTCCATCGATCGTAATTATCCTGGTGGCGGTGATGCGTTTATCGCCTATCTATTGGAAATCCATGAATATGATGGCCTCCAAGTTAATTCTGAGGACTTGATTCGAGAGTTTTCAAAATCTCCGGAAGAGTGTGCGATGCTCAATTATGAAAATCTTCCTGATTACCTTCGTGTCGGACGTAACACGGTGAACTATTTAGGCAGTTATGCAACTCCCTACTGGGAGATTCATAAGATCGCGCCTCGTCTTGCTGCCCTTGTTGATGATGATCCAGAAGAATTTGAAGAAGTGATTTCTGGAGCGGTTGGATTTGTTTTTGAATTCACTCTACTTCCTATAGATCCAGAAACCATCATCAAGTTGTTCTCTTACTATTTGCGACATTGGGGCGATCCCCGTTTTGAAGATTATATTGAAGGACTTCAATTGATCCATGCACGACTCCATCATTATAAAAATGAGCCATGGGAACCCAAAAAGGCGAACATACCCGATGAAATCGGTTCAGCTTACTTGGGTCTGCCCTTCCGAATGCGCCAAGAAACTGATCCCGATCCAGACTTATATAAATCATTTGACCTCCCTGATCTAGACTATAGACAATTTGGAACACTTTTAAGCCTACTCTGTGTGAATGTTTATGATGAAGAAAGTGCTTCCCCAGATTATGCTGGATTCACTTTGCCCGTTGTACATGGAGAAGATCCTGTGCTTGTTGCCGCTCGATTGCTATGGGGAGAAGATGATCCAGAAGGCGAATTCACCCGTAAATTGGCGGATATTTCAGTGCGTATTGCGGCAATGACTAAAGAAATTGAGAATTTTGATATTTCAGAACCTCTTGGGAAAATACAGGCATTATTAGATCGAGCACGCGAAGAAACAGGGATTAAATCTCTTTCTCTTTTGGATATGGCTCAAGAGGCTGATCCTGATCGAAAATTACTAGGTCCAGCAACGCCAGACCCCATTGTCTTACCTGGAGATAAACCCAGTGACTATCCTGTAGTGGACTCGCCAAGAGCTGCGATGGCGATTTCTCTTCTTAGGCACCGTCATAATATTTCGGAGCGACTTCTCTTGTGGCGAAAGTCCATGCTCTTTTTCCCTCAACCAAAACGGCCCCAAGAAACTGGACTCGTTGATGTTGATCAACTCATTCAAAATCCCATGCAATGGTTAGAACAAACCAGCTCCACGACTCAGTTGGGAGCAATCACAGGGAGCCTTTTCATGGCTTTAGGCTTAAACCAAACTCTCGTTGATTTCCCTGAATTAGAAGACGCTGTGCCGGCAGGATTGGTTCAACCACTCCCCATTGATGAAGAAATCGCCCGTCTCTCACGAGGAGAGGGAACGGTTGATGATATTTTACAAAAAATTAAGGATGAGAATCTGTTCTCTCACCTCATGTCTAATATGTTGGCAGTTCGTCCTCATGTGGCACGATTGATGCTGGCCGAACGAATAAAAATGCCAGGACTGCTTGCAGTGGGTTCAAAAGTTCGTACCTCCAAAGACATGACATTTGAAGATTTTGATTTCATCTTAAAATTGGCAGGATTGGGAGATGTTCGTAACACGCCATTCCGTCTAAAACATCAGGGGAAAGTATTGGTCAATCCAGCGTCTCCCGATGCTTTCACTCAGCGAATGCTTATCCTTCTCTACTCCATGATGGGGGTCATGACAGGGAAAGATCCCAATATTCAAAGCACGATCACTGGACGCCTTCCCAATGAATTAGCAGGAATCGTAGGAGCCTCTGTTCTTTTGGCCACTTATACAGGAACCACCTATGAGGATGGAGCGTTTGATAACACTCAACAACTCCTCACTGGAAATCGAATCATGCTCTGTGATGCCGGGGTTTTGGACACTCGAATGCCTTATCATTTAAATAATGCACGTGGTCGGCTGGATATGAATGGACATTTTGACTCCGCCAACATTGATCTTCATCAAGTGGTGGGTACGGGTGCGGCACATCTTCAGTATGAGGGTGCGTTTAAGCCATTCATGGAACGTTATCGAAAGCGATTCCTAGCCTTACTCGAAACGTATCGACTTGGAAGTGCACTGGACATGGCATCCTGGGTGTTCCATATTAATGAAACCAATGACCCCCCCCTTTATCACGAACAAATGATTCGGGTTTTCACTGATGCGTGGCACGCGTATCCAGACCTTCGTCAAAAAGTCCGAGCACTGATTCAAGAAGAACTCATTGATCCTATTTTTGGAATGCGGTCGGAAATGATTTTACGCCATCCGGATCAGTTTAGAGCTCAGGTATGTTATTAGTGCTCCGAAGCCTTGACATACACAACTAAAACGTATTTAATTTAAACCTTATTTTAAATTTGCTTGCATCATGAAAAAACCCGGAGAAAAAGGAGGAGGAAACGCACTCACTAGACTTAGAGGAGGCTCACTTGTTGGAGGCCGTCGTGCGCGTGGAGCCCTTGGAGGACTTGTTCGACGCGGACCAAGCGTGCTTTCACCTGCTGCACAAGCCAGCGTCACCGCTCTTCAAGGACGCGCTGAGCAAGCCTTAGGAGCCCGACTTGAAACCATGCTTTCAGGAGCTGTTGCGGTTGAAATTGGTTCTGATTTTTCTGCGTCTACCAGTGGTATTCATACTATGCTTCTTGAAATTTCAAGTGCTCTTGCAACAAAGCTCAGTGCCAGTGCGCCTCTTGCTCGTATTAGTTATGGAGTTTTTGGAGGAGGTGGATTGATTGAAACGGACAGTGGCTCAAAAGTTATGGAACAATCGCATCAAGGAACGGGCGGATGGGAATCTTCTTTTGCCGATTATCTTGATCAATATGCAGCCTCTCCTGATCCTGTTCGACAGGATGTTTTGGTGAGTTTGCACGATGCTCGTCCAAATCTCCAAGACCCTAAACTTCATGCGGCGATTCGAACACTCAATGAGCATCCAGCCAATCCCATCACGTTTATCCTCTACGTCCCCACTTCTGGTGGAGAAGAAGATAAACAAGCGCTTAAAGACGTGGCTGATCAACTCACCAATGGGATCTTCATTGATCTAACTGGTGTGGATGCAACCGATCCAAGTGTGATGGAACAGTTCATGCATGACCTAACCGTCGCTGTGATGGAAACCAACAAAGAAGCGGCACGATCCTCAGAAGGAGACGCAGCCATTGCTAGTACAACCGCACGTGCCCGACTCCGAGATCGAGTGGGTGGATTGATTGGAAAAGCACGTCAATTGAGTGGAAGTCCAAAACTTTTAACAGATGATTTATAATGGTTGGAAATGGCCCAGACACACATGCAGATGACTTGGATCCAAGAATAATTGGACTTGCACCGCTTTTAGAGCTTTTAGGAGATGCTGTTCAAGAAGATGTGGCATTGGCACCGAACCGTGTTTCAGCACGGATGAGAGATCGACTACGCTTATCCTTAGATGTATCTGACTTGATTGTAGAGACTTTGGGGACAGATCGTGCGGAAGCGTTTGCGATGGCACTTAAGCTTTTGGCAGAGAAGAGTCAGGGAAACCCTGAAGCTATCTTGCGAGGATTATTGGAAAAATTCAAAAAACTAACCGCAGCCTTAGCTGATGCGCTTTCGAAAGGTGATCGATCAGATGAGGTGGTTAGCTTAACCAGGGAATTAGAAGAAAAAGAACAAGAGATTGAAGCACTAAGAGCGGAGTTAGAAGAAACAAAGACACAACTGACAGCCGCTCTTGAAGCGATTCGTCTCGCGGAAATTGCTCAAAGCGATATTCTACGTTTACGTGAAGAGCTTCTGGGCGACTTAGAGGCCACTGCAGCGAAAATCCAAGCAGCGGTGCATGCGACCCGAGAACGTGCCTCAGATGGTGCGCTTGCGGCTTATTTGGACATGAAAGATACCAAGAACGTGGATGATGAATGTTTACGTGTTTTCCAACAACTTGATTCTGGAATTTTGGCAGGTATCCGCCTCTTTGGAGTAGTGGCTCAAGAATATGAAGCGTTGAGTGCAGAGTTGGCGGCGGCTGAAGACATCCCTTCACTACAGCTTTACAATAAACTCACCCTTTGCCTTGGAAAACTTCAAGCGCTTTTACACCTACAAAACCAACTCCTGGCTGATCAAATGGGAGGAGGTGTTGAATGCCCAAATGAATGGTTAGATGATGAAGGCCGGCTTCGTGATTTCTACGCGGAATTGGGAGTTGCCCAAGATGCCGATGAAAAAGCGATTAAAAAAGCGTATAAAAAACTAGCGAGGCAATGTCATCCAGATACTCATCCTGGCGAGCCGGAAAAGGAGGCTGAATTCAAGCGCATTAGTCAGGCCTATGAAGTACTTTCCGATGAAGAAAAACGCACGCGTTACGACCAAGCCTACAGTCAAGCCTAGGTTTTATTATCACTAATTCACCACCATGCCACTCGATGACCTACTCGCACAACTTGCTGATATTGCCGGAGTGGATTCAGATGCGCCGAAAAAAGATAACGAAACGGCTGAGGCTGGCGGCGCTCAAACGACTGAAGCTCCAACGCACGCGGACTCTTCTCCTGAAACCCATTTCATGGCCTTCGCACGAGAACAAGACGCTGAATTAGATGAAACTGGAGCACAACGTTTAGTTGAGATTGTTTTTTATGGCCAGCCTCGATTGGTCTTGGGTTATGACGGAGATCGGATTGAAGCATTGCGTGAATCATGGCTAACCGTTATTGAAACAGATCCTGCAACAACCATTGGAGCCGAAGCAGCTTCTGTTCGTGGGCGACTGCTTGGAGTGCAACAAGATGTTGCGGCAAAAGCCATGGAATTAGCCTTACGTGAAGCGTCGTATTCACCTGAAGTAATCGCTGCGATTGACCACCTATTGAAAGGTCAAATAGATGACTATGTTCAACAAGTTATCCAATACCCAGAACAACGAGACTCATTTGCAAGTGCCACATGGCGTACCGATCGAATCCGTGAAGCGGCTATCGCTTTGATGGCTGAAGTTCGAAATGAAGATGGATTAACCCATGAACCGTTCGACCGAGAGGTGAGGCTTGATTATGCAGAAAAATTTGGACGAGATTTACCTCTTGAACTCTTTAATGATTTCTTAGCTACGTTGGCACCCTTATTTGCCGAAGCTGCCACCCTTGAATCTCATGATTATTGGAAATTCATTAGTACGGATTCGCTCCTGCTTGTAGATAAACACTTTGAATACGTTCGCACACAATTTGAAAACTGTTTTTGGAATCATGATCATTTGGATACCATTGAGCGTTATTGTGTATCGTTTTTTGGTGACTCACCAGATATCATTAGTCATATCCTTAAACACTTTCGTGAAGCAGCCTCTGCAAGCGATGCCGATTTATCTGCCTCCGATTTGATGAAGCTATTTCAATAAACTTCAATCAAGACTGCTAAGCCTCTCACCAATCTTGCGCCATCCCCTACAAGGGCTATAATAAATTCCTAAATTAAATCAATCCTATGGGACAATCTGCCAGCTCAACGCCAGCTCAATCCACCACTCCGGAACCACGAGATCGTGCGCCTGTTCGACCGACACCTCCTGTACAAGAAAGCGAACCCGCCCTAGAAGACACGGAAAGAGCGGCTCGGATTGCCCAACTTTTTGACGATGGTACAGACTTAGGAGAATTGGCTCGCGTTATGCGAGAAAGGATTGAAGAAAAACAACTCCCGATCACCCTTTCAGAAAATCCTGACCCAGAAGAACTTCATCGTGTATCACTTGAACTTCGACGAGCATTAAAGAAGGACTAATCACCCCCTCATCTCAACCTTTCCCTTGAGGATTTTTAGGTTGTGGGATTTGAACACCACTCGTACTCTACCTCTCATGAAATCCATGGGATGAAGCACCTGACTATTCCACAACGTGGGAATGCTTATTTTAAAACGTTTGGGCTTTTTAATCTTCAAATTGATTCCAGCCGCTTCATACGAATTATAAATAAGATCACTGCAATAAAACTTATCCGTTCCTGCTCCAAACTCAAAGTCATAAGGCTTACCAAGTTGTTTCCGTGCGTATTGAATCACTCTATTCAAACGTGAAAGTTTTCGTTCATAAGGACGAAGGATCATCATGCTATCGTATTTCTTAATCACTTTTGAAAGCTTGATGATGTTCACCCCAGGGCCTTCGGCGTGGATGAATTTTTTCTTTCCAATGTAAATCAACGTGTGAGTGAGTGGGCCACCAATGAACAAACTACTCGCTGATTTCATGTCTCCCACTAAAACAATGTCCGCCATCTTCAACTTTTTCTTGGCAATTTTGTAGTCCTGCTTTGAAAGGAACGATTTACGATTTTCTAGTTTTATATCCCCCACGTAGTTAACGGCATTCGCTAAAACCCGGCGTTCGATTGGATAATCTTCTGGGAAATTTTCAATGATTTCTGGCCAATATCTTTTCCCAATCTTCAAAAGCTTTCGAGTGAGTGACCACTCTTGAATGGCTTCAGCGACCTGTATTCCGATCCACATAGTATATTCGTTAGAATGCCTTTATTGTATCGATTCATTGGCTTAAATGCCAGGATTTATCGTGACATTGATACTTCATTGTTTTCAATCACAAGATTGGGTGATTTATAAACCGTCCGCACATTGGCTTTCATGAAATCGAGCGGATGCAATGGCTCTCGTTTCAATAGATCTGAAAATAACTCACGGCTTCCGGAATTGTTTCTAATCTTTAATTTGATTTGAGCTTCTCTATATGAAGCAAACACTAATTTGGTGCAATAAAATTTATCGTCTCCATAAGTGAATTCAAAATCGTACGGCTTACCCATTTGTTTTTTTGCGTACTTCACTGCGTTCTTTAATTTTTCGTCACTCCGAGAATACGACCGTAAAACCATTAAATTATCATATTGCTCAATCAACTCTGTTAATGTGATTGGTTGCACCCCCTCGGCCTTAGCGTGAACAAAATCTTCATTGCCCGCATAGATAAGTGAATGAGTGATCGGCCCACCAATAAAAATGCTACTCGCTCTCCGTAAATTACCCACCAAAACAATGTCGGCTTTTTTTAAAACCTTTTTAGCTCCTTCATATTCGTTCTGCGTGAGAAAAGGCTTTCGTTTGTGAATCGTCCTGTCACCCACATAAAACATGGTGTTGGCCAATACCTTTTTGGATAAGGGATATTCGTTGGGGAAATTTTTTACAATCTGAGGAGCTAAGCTTTTACTGGCTTTGATTGCTTTTCGAAACAATGCTTTCAATTTCCACATGCTCAAATACACTCCCGCAGAAATGTACGTCGCGATGATTTCTGAAATCCCATGAACCGACGCTCGTCCCTTTCGTACGTAACGTCTTAAAAAAACCGCCAATCGAACGATTCGACTGAACTCCTTCTGTGACACACGACGTGGAATGGTTTTAACCAAGAAACTCAACACCTGCGTTGCCGTGGCCAATCCCTTAATCTTTGGATGTCTCAACCGACGAATGGCATACATTATCTGCTTTCTTGAAATCCCCCAATGACGTTCAGCCTTTGCTAACTTATGATTGGGAATTTCCTTTTTAACCATGGAAGGATCTTGAAAGGATAAATGTCTTATTCTGTTATATCTGTAATTTGGCATCGACGCCAGAGCTGGTAGGATGAGTTCAATGTCAATTCATGCCTCAGCCTCCATGCTCTTTTCCTCCTTTCTCTCGGTGCTTTTCTGCAGTTTATTGAGTGGATGCCTTGCTCCGACGGAAGACGTTTCACTGCTTTTTGTTGGCGATACCCATTTTGGAGAAAGCTATGATTCCAATAATGAAATGCTATCCTTGTTAGAAGAACGTGGATATAGTGATTTTTTGAATTCCTTTTCTTCCTTACTTCAATCTGCCGACTTGGTCATTGGGAATTTGGAAACGGCCGTGACAGATATTGAAGTGTCTCCTTTTGAGGGTCAAAAATCGTACACCCACTGGACTGACATTGATGAAGCGCCCAGCACATTCCTTGAACAAAACATGACGGTTTTTTCATTGGCTAATAATCATTCCATGGATTATGGAGAAGAAGGTCTTGAACAAACGCTGGCCCAATTGAATGCTTATGGAATTCAAACCTTTGGGGCTGGAATGGATGAAACAACCGCGAATGCCCCCTATATTCAAACATTCAACATTGATAATCACCCAACCACTTTAGCGATTTTTGGAGGGTATCAATACCGTCAAAGCTACGATTATAAATATGATTTCTATGCAGAGGAAGAATCTCCTGGCGTTGCACTTCTTTCCCCGGAATTCATTGAAGAACAGATTAAAAATCTAGAAAATGAGTATGACAATCTGTACGTGATGGCCTTTCCACATTGGGGAGACAATTACGAGGATGTTTCTGATGAGCAACGAGAACTGGCCCACGAGCTGATTGATGGAGGTGTGGACATGATCATTGGTCATGGGGCACATATGCTGCAAAGCATAGAAATTTATGACGACCATAAGATCGTTTATGGCATAGGGAATTTTGTTTTCAATAGCCCTGGACGGTATCAAAAATTAGACGTGGATCCATATAGTGCGATTGCCTCATTGGTGTTGTCTTCGGGCGAACCAACGCTCCGCCTTTACCCCATTTACTCTGACAACTTAGTCACGGATTATCATGCCCGATTCCTCACAGAGGATGAATTCACAAATATTTCACTCACCAATGAGAATACAACTGGGCAAGATGAGCATGGTCATTTTATCGAGCTGTGAGGACATTCATCACAGTTTCACGATCTCTATCCGCAAGATAATTCCCCGTTTGCACCTGTCCTCGAATCATCTCACGTAAAAGGGGTTCGTTTCGTGTTAGCCAGGTAGCGATCGCGTCACGCATCAATTCTAATTTTTCTCCTTGAAATGGAATACAACGACCAGCTAAAACCTTTGAAACCTTTGCTATAAATTTTTCGATCGCAAAATATTTCCATGTGTACAACACTCGATCCACATACCGATCTTCATCCTCTGGTGCAGGCTCATTCAAAAAAAGTCTAGCTTGATAAACCAAGAATGCACCACGGGCGCCTTCTCCCAAGTCTCTATCCAATTCCGTGTTCACAAGTGCTTGTGTTCGGCGTTCATTTCCTAAAATAACGGCAGTGGCCAATTCTTCTTCAACGGATGAATGGGGAGGGATTTGAGCCATTTGAGCCAAGCGTTCTTCGAGATCTATCACATCAGCTGAGGCACCTCCTTCAACGCCTGATAGTTCGTCTTCTAAATTGATGTGATCCACTCTTCTTAGTAATTGTGTCATTGCGTTGGGTTAAGTGAATTCATCTTATTCAAAAAAAACCACTCACAGTGAGAATCACCGCCGGAACTTCACCCTCCACTATTTTTTGTTTAATTTAAGCCGTTTTTGCATCATCCCTGATGTTCCAAATCGCGGATTGAAACGCGTCTGCGAGGAGTGAACTGCCATTCACTACATTGATATAAATTTCATCAATGCGTTGCCCCACCACCACATCTTCAATTTGTTCCAAGAATAATTTTTGATACTGCTTACTTGTCTTGGATTTCGTAATAGGTTCTAAATCAAAGTCTTTCACTTCATTGTTTTTGAGCGTGATGTAGACAGTCATTTGATCGCTTCCTTCTGGCGTGTAATAAAAAACCGTTTCAACATACTCCCCGTCCTCATAGTCTAAATTAAATACCGGCTCTTCTCCTTCTCCACAGCCCCC
>Ga0233448_1002560_pt1 | contig 12661 bp, 2 predicted proteins | sample SI_124_October20_2_FD_183015 | JGI IMG/M metagenome (GOLD analysis project Ga0233448, IMG submission 183015) | Seawater microbial communities from Saanich Inlet, British Columbia, Canada - SI_124_October2016_150_MG | ecosystem: Environmental > Aquatic > Marine > Inlet | place: Canada: British... | reverse complement strand
GAATGCAAACTTTTAAAAATTAACCACAATATACAGTGTATTATCAAGTAATAAAACGCAATATGTTGCGGTGTAAATTTCACAAACTCTATTTTCGGACAGCCTCCTAGGTGTGGTGTCTGAAAACTTAGTTGGTATTTGCATGGAAAGATCGCAAGAAATGATTATTGCCATTCTTGCCGTCATGAAATGTGGCGGAGCCTATGTTCCTATTGACCCTGATTATCCTAAAAAAAGACTTAAATTTATTATTGAAGATACTCAATTATCTATATTATTAACACAATACTCACTTCAAAACACATTGTCAGAATATTCAGAAAAAAATATTTATGTAGATGAAATATGGCAACAAATTGCGACACAATCAGATGAAAATTTAGTAATATCATTCACCACTAACTCACTTGCCTACACAATTTATACATCAGGTTCAACAGGAATACCAAAGGGAGTTTGCTGTTATCACCATAGCGTGGTTAATCTCTTAACAGACTTCCAACAGAGATCCTCTATTGGAACAGGTGACCAATCTAGCTTTTGGACAAGCTTTAGTTTTGACGTATCGGTCTATGAGATTTTTTCACCATTAATCTCTGGAGCAACATTACACATTGTTCCTGAAATGGTTCGTATCAGCGGAATTTTGTTTAGCCAGTGGTTATTTGACAACAACATCAACAGCACTTATATTCCCCCTTTTATGCTCCATAATTTTTCTGATTGGCTAAATGAAAACTCCAGTCAAAGTCAACTAAAACGATTACTTGTTGGTGTAGAACCTATTGCCGAATCATTACTTATTTCCTTTCAAGATGAAATACCCGAACTTATTGTTATCAATGGCTATGGTCCAACAGAAGCAACCATTTGTTCAACACTTTATTCCAACATAGAAAACGCTGGAAACAGCATTACTCCCATTGGCAGACCTGTAAATAATACCACAATATACATTCTTGATGACAACATGCAACCCGTTCCAATAGGTATTTCTGGAGAACTTTATATTGGAGGCAAGGGACTGGCAAAACATTATTGGAATCGTCCTGAATTATCCAATGAAAGATTTGTTACCAGTCCATTTGATGTAAATACCGAAGATCGTTTATATAAAACAGGTGATATTGCAAAATACAAACCCGATGGAAATATCATCTATATCGGACGAATTGATACACAGGTAAAATTGAGGGGATTTCGTATTGAACTTGGTGAAATTGAAGTCAAACTAGAACAACACAAAACAATCAGTAAAGCCATCGCCCATGTTAATAAAGACAATATAAACAATCCTTTTTTAGTCGCCTATTTAGTATTAAATAATAGCAAAGAAAAGTTTCATCACAAACATTTGAGTGAGTTAGAACAATTATTAAAACAATATTTAAGAGAACATCTTCCACAACACATGATTCCTTCATTTTTTGTACCCATCAATAAAATTCCTTTTACACCCAATGGAAAAATTGACTACAAAAATTTACCTTACCCCCGCATATCACAAGACAAACCAATCAAATCACAGCAACCTGTTACTAAAATTGAAAAAATAATCGAAACAGTCATCAAAAAGGAACTCAATGTAAACCAAATTGGTTTAAACAGTCACTTTTTTGATGATATAGGTGGTAATTCACTCAATATTGCCAATATACATCACCTCCTTGAAAAACAACTGCCGTATAAATTAAGTATTATTGATTTATTTGAATACCCAACCATTAAAAGTTTAACCCAATTTTTAATGAAAAATTCAGACGACATTACATTACAATCTTCGACCTCCAAAACAAATATAGACAAACAACACAAACAAGTCATTGCCATCATTGGTATGTCTGGTCGTTTCCCTGGCGCTAAAAATGTCCCTGAGTTTTGGGATAAAATCAAGCAAGGAGTGGAACTCATCACTCAGTTTACCGATAAAGAATTATTGGCATCAGGCATCTCCAAATCACTGCTTAAAAATGAAAAATACGTTAAAGCCAAAGGCTATTTACCTAATATTGATCAATTTGATACCAATTTTTTTAATTTCAATCCAAATGAGGCAAGAATCACTGACCCACAACAACGCCTATTTTTAGAATGTGCCTGGGAAGCTTTTGAAGACGCAGGTTATAACCCTAAAACATATTCTGGTTCTGTGGGTGTTTTTAGTGGCTGTAGTTCAGTCGCTCCTTATTTGCTAAAAAACTTATTTGCCAACACTGAAATCCAAGAAATATTCAGTGAATATCAACTGGGTCTGAGTAATGCCACTGATTTTTTGAGTAGCCGAACCGCTTATAAATTGAACCTTAAAGGGCCTGTGGCAACCGTTCAAAGCGCTTGTTCAACATCACTTGTCGCAACCGTCATGGGGTATCAGGCTCTCATTAATAATCAGGCAGATTTAATTCTGGCAGGGGGAAGCACTGTTGCCATGCCCAACAAAAATGGCTATCTATATCAAGAAGGCATGATATTTTCTCCAGATGGTCATTGCCGTACTTTCGATGCAAAAGCCAAAGGCACTTTATTAGGCAATGCTGTTGGTACTGTTTTATTGAAACGACTGGATGATGCCATCCGTGATCATGACCACATCTATGCAGTGATTAAAGGTGCGGCTTATGACAATGATGGCAACATGAAAGTAGGTTTTACCGCATCAGGTTTAGACGGTCAAAAAAGAGTGGTAAAAGAGGCTTTAGAAGTTGCCAATATCTCACCTGACACCATTGGTTATGTCGAAGCACATGGCACAGGAACTCCATTGGGTGATCCCATCGAAATCAAAGCACTAACCAAAGCCTGGCACGAAACATCAAATAATAGAAAAAATAACTATTGTGCGATTGGCTCTGTTAAAACCAATGTCGGTCATTGTGATGCGGCAGCAGGTGTGGTGGGACTCATCAAAACAGCGTCTATGTTAAAAAACAAACAAATTCCCGCCAGTTTACATTTTGAACGTCCCAATCCAAATATTGATTTTGCCAACAGTCCTTTTTACGTCAGTAATACTTTAAAAGAATGGCAAATCAGTGATTCTCCTAGACGAGCAGGAGTAAGTTCATTCGGTATGGGTGGCACCAATGCTCATCTAATTTTAGAAGAAGCTCCAGAAAGAGAAAAATCCAGCTCATCACGAGACTGGCAACTTATTACTTTGTCGGCAAAAACAGATACTGCCCTTGAAAAAGCTCAACAAAATTTATCTGATTATTTACAAAAAAACTCCAACCAATCTTTTGCTGATATTGCCTACACCAGTCACATTGGACGACAGCACTTTGTTCATCGAAAGACCATTATTTGTCGAGATGGTTTACAAGCAATGGATGTGATTTCATCCAATAATTCAGACTTGCAAGCAACAGGAAAAGTATTAACAGATGATCCCCATATCGTTTTTATGTTTCTAGGACAAGGTTCACAATACATCAACATGGCACAGGAGCTTTACCAAACAGAAGAAGAGTTTAAGCAAATTATTAATAACTGTACTTCATTGCTTAAACCCCATTTATCGATGGATATTAGAAGCATCCTATTTAACAACAATGATTCAGCCAAAACCAGTGAGAAACTGAATCAAACAGCACTGGCACAACCTGCCTTGTTTGTGATTGAATACGCCCTTGCAAAACTCCTCATGGGCTGGGGTATTCAACCCGATAGTTTAGTTGGTCATAGCCTAGGTGAATACACCGCTGCTTGCTTGGCCAATATCATGAGTTTGGAAGATGCATTACACCTAGTCAGTGTTCGCGGAAAGCTTATGCAATCTATGCCAGAAGGTAAAATGCTGGCAGTGCCTTTATCTGAAGAAGCAATACACCCCTGGTGTCAGGATGTAGAAATAGCGGCGGTTAATACACCCAATCGTTGTGTTTTATCAGGCACAACAACAGCTATTGAAAAAATTCAAGATAAATTACAACAACAAGGCATTGAAAGTCGATTACTGCACACTTCACACGCCTATCATTCCTCAATGATGGAACCAGCAATGACTGAATTCATGGACATTGTCAAAACCATTCACTTAGACATACCAAGCATTGACATTATTTCAACCATCAGCGGTGATACCGCCATGACCTGTGAAATCACCGAGCCCTGTTATTGGAGTAGCCAAATTAGAATGACTGTTCGATTTGCTGATGCGATTCAAACCTTGTTAAAAAAGCCCAATACTATTTTCATTGAAATAGGCCCAGGCAATACATTAAGTAGCTTTGTCAAACCACAAATTATCAGAAGACCTGAGTTTAAAGTTGTTCAAACTTTGCCCCATCCTAAGAAAAATCACTCTTCTCTACAATCAGTAATAACTGCATTGGGTCAATTATGGATTACTGGTATTGAAATTGATTGGGATATTTTTTACCAAAATGAATGTCGTTATAGGGTATCGTTACCGACTTATCCGTTTGAAAGGGAAAGATTTTGGGTCAATCCTGATATAACGAAAGACACCTGTGATAATCTGACATCTAATATGGATAACTGGATTTATACCCCTTACTGGGAAAAAATCACTACACTTGATAATAATCACGTTGCTATTGATACATTAGACTATTGGATGGTGTTATTAGACAAGGAAGATACAGGGCAAGTATTTGTCAAAAAATTAAAACAATTCGGTTGCCACGTTTTGACAATATCAATTGGTGAAACATTCGTTCAGGAAAAGAATCATTTTATTTTAAACCCAAATAGTGTATCTGATTTCACCTTGTTAATTGAATTCTTGTCATTGAATAAGTTTCCAAACCATATCGTCAATTTTATAGGGGTGACCTCCAATACAAAATCAATATTGGAACAAGAGAAAATTAACCCTGATATTTTCTCAGTATTTTATAGTTTGATTTTTCTGGCTCAAGCAATAGCCAATGCAGGAATAATGAAACAAATACAACTAACCATGATTACCAATCACCAGCACAGTATAAATAATAAAGAAGCCTTGCAACCAGAAAAATCTATTATTGCTGGTACTTGTAAGGTTATTTCCCAAGAAATTCAAAATATTCAATGCAAAAACATTGATATTTGTCTCCCAGTCAATAGCGACTTGATATTAAAAAATATTCTAAACAAAGAACATAATATGATTGCAGTCAGGAAAAATCAGTGTTGGTCAAAAGGTTATCGACCTGCATTACTTAACTCTCAAAAATCACCACTTAAACAGCAAGGTGTCTATTTGATTACGGGAGGCTTAAGCGGAATTGGACTGGAATTAGCCTTATCATTGGCAACGAAACAACAGGCAAAATTAATTCTTGTTGCAAGATCTGAGTTCCCAAAACCTTCCTTATGGCAACGCTGGTTAGAACAACATGATGAACATCATTCAATATCGGTTAAAATAAGAAAACTACTCAAAGCTAATGCATCAGCTAATAATTATCTGATTTGCAAAGCCGATGTCACTAATATTAATGACATGAAAAATGTCATTAGAAAAGCAGAGTCTTGTTTTAGTCAAATCAATGGGGTTATTCATTCTGCAGGAATTTCCACAGGTGTTTTCGTACAAAAACAGACCAATGCAAATATCACAAAAACATTTGCCCCAAAAATTCAAGGCACATGGGTTTTACACCAACTCTTTAAAAATAAAAACCTGGATTTAATGGTATTGTTTTCATCAATTTCGACCATACTGGGTGGTTTAGGGTTTTCTGATTACTGTGCTGCAAACAATTTTCTTGATACCTATGCAAGCTACGGCATGAATAATCAAAAGACGAAAATATTAACAATTGGTTGGGATGGCTGGGATGAAGTAGGTATGGGTGTTGAATCAGCAAAAAAACAAAATCAATTGAATAACACTGGCTTATCAACGGTCGATGGCATCAATACTTTTTATCGTATTTTACAAAGCGAGCATCACCATTTACTTGTTTCAACAAAAAACTTATCTGAACGAATGGCTAAAGGAATATTTATTGATGAGAATAAAAACACTGAAAATAAACTAACTACTAAGATACCAATCCAATCAATAGACAAAATCAAATTGCAGCTAACAGATATCTGGAAATTTTATTTAGGTATTGATCACATTGAACAAAATGATGATTTTTTTGAAATAGGCGGTGATTCATTATTAGCAGTCCAGTTATTAACTAAAATCAACCATGAATTAAGCCTTACTTTATCACCACACATATTAATTGGCTCACCTACAATTAACAAATTAGCTGACTTTATCAAACAGACACAGTCAACTTCCAAAACCAATATCACTAACTCAACATCGCCTTTGTTAGTAGAATTACAAGCGGGCAATGCAAATAGACAACCTATCTATTTAATTCACCCAGTTGGAGGAAGTGTTTACCTTTATCATGATTTAGCAAAAAAATTGAATAAAAACCAACCCGTTTATGGCATTCAAGCACAAGGCTGGGATGCTAAACTAGAACCCCTAACATCCATTGTTGACATGGCCAAATCTTATGTCAAAATCATTCATCAACATCAACCAACGGGTCCTTATTGTATTGGTGGTTCATCTTTAGGTGGAATCGTGGCATTTGAAATGGCACAACAATTAACGAGTCAAAATATAAAAATAAACCTACTCTTTATGATTGATACCCCTGGTATAGGATATATGCCAAAAAACATACCTGAGTCCGATCTTGATATTTTAAAATATATGTTAAACCTTGGAATTGAAGCCGATATTTCTTCAGAAAAAATAAAGCAACTTAAACAAGACGAGCAATTACAATACTTTTTAGATAAACAACAAAAATCTGGAAAAAAATTATTTCCCGATATTTTAACTTTAAAAACTTTTCTAAATTTATTTAGGATTAATGCAAAAGCTATGTGGGAATATCAAGCGGATATGTATTCAGCCGATATTTTGTTTTTTCTGGCAAAAGAAAAAGACAATATTAACGCAACAACCCCTCACTTAGCTTGGAAAAAATTAACAAAAGGCAAAGTCAATGTTATTGATATACCTGGAAACCATATTACGATGAATTTTTCACCCAATATTAACTTAATTGCAGAACAAATTGACCATCACTTAATTAAGTAAAAACCACATAGAGAATACAAAGCATGCCCAACCACATTAATTTCCCAGGTTATAAAATTACTGAAAATATACACAATGGTATTCACAGTCGTGTTTTTCGTGCAATTCGCACCGCAGATGATGCACTAGTTATTCTCAAGGTTTTTAATAAAGTATTGCCAAACCATGAAGACCTTCTTATTTTTCGCCATCAATATAGAATCGTCAAAAAAATCAATATTGCAGGCATTGAAAAATTCACCAGTTTTGAGCAACATCAAGACCAATTCGCTCTGGTTATGCTAGACTCAGGATCAATGGGATTAGATCAATATTTACAAAAAAAACCAATTGATATATCTGTTTTTTTGCATATTGCCGTTGAATTAATCAAAATATTGACTGATCTTCATAAAAATCAGATTATTCATAAAGACATCAAACCAGCCAATATTTTAATCCACCCTACCAATAAAAAAATCAGTTTAATCGACTTCAGTATTTCGACCAACTTACCTAAAGAAATACAAACACTTAAAAATCTGTCCGTCATTGAGGGCACTTTGGCTTATATGTCACCAGAACAAACAGGACGAATGAATCGTGGTATTGATTATCGTAGTGATTATTATTCTTTAGGTGTTACGTTTTATCAAATGCTCACGGCACAATTACCCTTTGAAAATGAAGATACACTAAGCATCGTTCACAGTCATCTTGCAAAACAACCTGAAGCACTTAACATCATCAATCCCGCCATTCCAGGCATCATTAATGACATTGTTTTAAAATTAATGGAAAAAAATGCAGAAAACCGTTATCAAAGCACTCGCGGGTTATTAGATGATCTGCAAAACTGCGTACATCAATGGCAAAATAATCACCACATTGTACCTTTTCCATTAGGACGTTTTGATATTGCTCGTCAGTTTGTTATCCCCGAAAAACTTTATGGTCGAAGCGTGGAAGTTAACCAACTCATGTCTGCTTTCGAAAACACCCATCAAGGCAAACCAATGTTAGTCTTAGTGTGTGGGCATTCGGGGGTTGGTAAAACCTCTTTAATCAATGAAATACACAAACCAATTGTAAAAAGTCGTGGCTATTTTAGTCAAGGAAAATTTGATCAGTATGCTCACAATCAACCTTATTCTGCATTAATACAAGCTTTACGCCAATTGGTACGGCAAATTCTTGAAGAAAATGAGTTGCAATTAAATGACTGGAACCAACAAATCACTTTATCTTTAGGTGAGCAAGCTCAAGTGATGGTAGATTTGATTCCTGAATTGGAACAATTGATTGGCCAACAAGTAGAAGCTACGGAACTAAACGGTATTGCTTCAATCAATCGTTTACAATATCTTTTTCAAGCTTTTCTCAAAGTATTTACAGACAAACAGCCCTTGGTGTTATTTATCGATGATTTACAATGGATTGATAGCAGTAGTTTGCATTTATTACCTTTGTTATTACAGAATGACAGTGCATTATTATTAATAGGAGCCTATCGAGACAATGAGGTCGGCAATACACACCCCTTGAGAATAACTCTGCAAGAAATTGAGCAATCTAAATTACTGATTGATCAAATTCAATTGAAGGCAATTGATAAAACTTATGTCAACCAGATGATTAATGATGCTTGTCAATATGAAACCGAACAAACCAGTCAATTATCAGAGATTATTATTGATAAAACACAAGGAAATCCTTTTTATATTCATCGTTTTTTAGATTTATTAAATGAAGAATCGTTAATAAACTATGATTTTTATCGATCCCAGTGGACATTTAACCTCAAACAAATCAAACAACTAGCTACCAGCAATGATGTGGTCACCTTTCTGAAAAACCGCCTAAACAAATTATCACCTGACAGTCAATATCTATTGCAACTGGCAGCGTGTATTGGTAATTGTTTTGACCTGAAAATCTTATCCGTCATTGCCGAAAAATCAGCTCAATTTTGTCTCAATATATTGCACGAAACCATCGACAAAGATTTTATTGTTGTATTAAATGAGAAGTATAAGATCTATCAAGGATTGGATTGTGAAGAGTTAACTGAAAAAATTGACATGCAATTTTGTTTTTCTCATGATCGGGTTCAACAAGCGACTTATTCAGTGATAGAGCAACCCAAAAGAGCTGATTTTCATCTGAGAATTGGTTATTTATTAAAAGAAAACAGTGAGAAAAATAAATCTAACGACTACTTAATTGAAATGACTACCCAATTAAATTTGGGTAAACAGTTAATCACAGAGCAAACTAAACGAAATGAACTCGCTCAACTAAACCTTTTGGCAGGTAATAAAGTAAAAAAAGCAACCGTTTATAATACCGCCAATGAGTTTTATTCATCAGGCATTGCTTTATTATCAAAAGACAGCTGGAAAAATGAGTATAAATTAACATTAAAATTGCACAATGCCATCATTGAAGTTACTTATTTGATGGCAGAATACCAGCAACAGGAATCATTTTCAAAGACAACCTTTCATCATACTCATAATTTACTTGACCAAGTGCATACGCATTATTTTAAATGCCAACGACTAATTTCACAGGGACAATTTTTAGAAACCATAAAATATGCTTTACCTATTCTGGCACAATTGAATGTTGAATTTCCAGAGAATCCTGATGAATCAGATATTCAGCAGTTTTTTGACCAAACAAATCAATTACTCACAAACAATCGGATTAAAACACTCATTGACTTACCCTTAATGACTAATGAAACCCCTTTGGCAGCAATGCGAATAATTTCTTGCCTCAGTGTGCCAGCATACGTCTCACGGCCTAATTTATACCCATTGATTTGTTTAAAACAAACTCAATTATCTATCAAATATGGCAATACAACAGAATCAATTGTCGGTTATTCTAATGCGGCAGTTGTTTATACGGGTGTTGTTGGAGATATTGTATTAGGCAATCAATTTGGTACGATCGCTTTGTCATTATTAGCAACCTTTAATGATAACGAGCACAAATCCGTTATCATTAATAATGTATATGGGGGAGCCAGACCTTGGAGCATGAAATTAAAAAACATACTCAGCCACTTGATTAAGGGCTACGAAAGTGGGCAAGAAACAGGTGATTTGACTTTTTCTTGCTCCAATGCTTCATGGTATTGTATGCTCGCATTTTTAAGTGGGCATGAGTTATCACGATTAGAAGAAAAAAACCGTTTTTACTTGCAAGTGAGTATTAATGCCAAGCAAGAATTACAAGTAAGTTTCTCTGGAATCATTCATCAAGCAATCTTAAATCTGTTATCCATCACCAAAAACCCATGCAAATTAAATGGTAAAACCTTCAATGAGGATGAAAGAATACAACTTCTTGTTGATGGTCAACAACAATCAAGCCTGGCAATATTTTATGTGATTAAATTGATGCTTTATTATTGGTTTCATCAAAATGCTGCATTTGAGCAATCTAATCAACTTGCCAAACAATATATCGATGCGTTAGCAGGTACACATTGGGTGTCCATCTTTAATTTTTATGATTCATTATCCCGTTTAGCCAATTATTCAAACTCATCTGATGAAAAACAAACTGATATTTTAGCAGCAGTCGATACCAATCAACAACAAATGCAATATTGGGCAAAACATGCCCCAATGAATTTTCAACACAAATGGGAATTGGTTGAAGCCGAACGTTGCAGGATTATAGATACGGATATGAGTATTACTCTGGCACACTATGAAAATGCCATACAGGGAGCGCATGATCATGAATACATTCAGGAAGAAGCTTTAGCCAATGAATTAACCGCTCGATTTTTCCTAGAAAATAATAACACGACCATTGCCAAAATTTACATCACAAATGCTTATTATGCTTATGCTAACTGGGGGGCAAAGGCCAAAACTCATGATTTAGAGAAACGCTATCCAGACTTATTAGCACCCGTTTTACGTTCGACCGCAGTGGTTTCTTCGTCAATCAATACACAAAGTGTTACCAATGTACAAACAGTAGAATTGGACTTAAATTCTGTTTTGAAATGCTCTCGTATTCTGTCAGGAGAACTCTCCTTATCGGCTTTGCTGGAAAAAATACTCAACATTGTGATGGAAAATGCAGGTGCTCAACGCAGTATTTTCATCCTCAACCAAAATGAACAATGGAGTATTGCTGGATTGTGCGAAATGGATCAACACAACCGACAAATTTTACCCGATATTCTATTGAAAGATTTTCAAAAAATTCCTCAAACCATGATCAATCATGTCATTAACCAGCAACAATTTTCGGTAATTGATGATGTTCATGAGTCTTATCATCCGTTCAAGAATGACTCCTACTTTAAAAAATGTAGCCAACTTAAATCAGTTCTCTGCTTGCCGTTTCATTCTCAATCTAAACTGACGGGTGTTATTTATTTAGAAAATAACCTAACCATCGGAGCTTTCGATGATCGACGAGTAGAAATGCTACAAATGATGGCTGCTCAGGCTGCTATTTCCATTGAAAATGCCAGCTTGTATGAAAATCTGGAAGAAAAAGTCATTGACCGAACTCGCCAATTAAAAGCAGCTCAAGCCAAACTGGTCACTCGTGCCCATGAATCAGGTATGGCTGAAATGGCAATTGGTGTATTACACAATATCGGCAATGCGATTACACCCGCCAATACCAAAACTGATTTATTATTGAAAGAATTACGGGAGGATCCTATTCCTAACCTGCTTGATCAATCCATGTCGGAGCTAGCAACCATTGTTGCAGAATCCAATGCCGAAGCAAGTATAAAAGAACGTTATGCCCAGTTTCTTAAATTATTACCTGAGAACATTCATCAAACCAATGACGAAAGAATATCTAAATTGGGTTCCATCAGCGAACGTCACCAACACATCATCGGCATCGTTCAAACACAGATGAAATATGCTAAAACCATGAGCATGCATGACATCATGGACATTAATCAGGTTGTTGAAGATGCCGTTGAAATGCAACGTGATTTACTGGAAAAATATAGCGTAGAACTGACCACCAATTATGCTCAGTTGCCAATGGTTGAAATTGAACAGGTTAAAATTGTACAAATTATCGTTAATCTCATCAAAAATGCCTATGAAGCCATGTCTGAAACACCTTCTGAACATCGTAAACTGATGATATTAACTGAATTAACAACAGACAAAAATTTTGTTTCAGTCATGATAAAAGACAATGGAATAGGTTTCGATCCTGCCGATAAAGCCAAATTGTTCAATTTTGGTTATTCCACCAAGCAACGAGGCACGGGTTTTGGCTTACATGCCTGTGGCAATTATATGTTGGCTCAAAATGGTCATATCACTGCGGATAGTAATGGTATTGATAAAGGTGCAACATTTACCGTTATCATCCCAATTAAATGTAAACACAAATAAGGTATTGAAAAAAATCCCACTAAACCTTGCATTATTGTATAATAATAGTTATTAATGCATCAATTAATTAGTGATTAATTTAATAATACAGCCTAAATTTTACTAGGAGGCTGTCCGAAAACAAGCACCTGAGTGGGCTAAATATTTCAAAATAAACATTTGATAATTATAATATTCTTATGCACTGCCGTTTTTACAGCTCATTTACATA
>Ga0233448_1002554_pt1 | contig 12702 bp, 10 predicted proteins | sample SI_124_October20_2_FD_183015 | JGI IMG/M metagenome (GOLD analysis project Ga0233448, IMG submission 183015) | Seawater microbial communities from Saanich Inlet, British Columbia, Canada - SI_124_October2016_150_MG | ecosystem: Environmental > Aquatic > Marine > Inlet | place: Canada: British... | reverse complement strand
CGCAATAACGCGCAATTATAAACCATGGATAAAAAGTTAATGGTGGTAGCGGATAAGATCGGTGTTTCATATGTATGACAATTAAGTGCGAGATTAAGCCTGCGCATCTTTAATTATCGATAGTAGCCATTATCATTGTCCATCTTACTAGGCAAGAAGTAACTTAAGAAATGGTACGATTTCTTTATTAAAAAAGACTTTTTACCGGTTACCCTGTTTAAGGGTTGTTGCTTAGAAGTGTTACTTGCCAGCAGCTTGATTATCAAGTATTGAAGTGTCATTATCATCATCTAATAATGACACCCTTGATAAATTTTTTATGTTATAAAATAACTAATAAATATCACAACTTTTAAACTACATATTTTACAATTCCAAGGGGAGAAAAATGAAAAATTACGTATTATTAATATCAGCAATATTGTTAACAATTACTACACCTGCAATGGCATATATTGATCCAGGATCTGGTAGCGCAATTATGTCAGCTATTATTGGTTTTTTTGTGGCGATTGGACTGGCAGTTAAAACTTATTGGTACAAAATTAAGTCTTTCTTTAAAAGTGACGTAAGTTCAAAAAAGTAATTTTCTCATGGATGTATTTTTATTAGGTGCAGGTAAGCCTGCTACAGGTGATAGACCTTCTGCACTTAAAAACGTAACACTTAATACCAGGGCTATGGATTGGCAAATCCATAGCTTTGAATCAATAGCTGACCATAATGATATCCACTATTTAGGTGGTTATCATGTCGATGAAGTTATCGAGAATTATCCGCAATTAAATTTCACCGTTGTTCCAGATTGGAAAACAAGAAGTGTTTTACATACTTTATTAAAAGCACCTTTTACTGGTCGTTCAATTATTGTTTCATACTCTGATACAGTATTTAGAAAAGAGGTTGTATCAGATATGTTATTAGTTGATGCAGATGTTGTTTTCTGTGTTGATTCGCATTGGAAAGAAAGATATGAATCACGCTCTGAAAATGATATTCAGTCAGCTGAGACGATAGAAATAGATGATTCTGATGGAGGGTTGAATGTAGTTGAATTTACTGGACTTATTCATTTTAGAAACGATGCAGTAAAACATTTATCTAGATTAGATGAAATTGATGTTGGGTCTAGTCTTACCGATCTCATTAATTATTTTAAAAGTACAGGTCTTTCCGTAAAATCATTTAATGTTTCCGGTCACTGGGCTGAATTCAATTCACCCAATGATATTGCCCGTTTTATTTTAGGCACAAAAGCTGAAACACTCTCGCGCCTAGAGCCTTTAGTGTGTCAAAGTCATATAGGTAAACAAGTCAGTTTTACTTCCTCTCGCTGGATAAGTAGTTCAGACTCCATTTTGGATGAAATTAGAGCGTGCTTTTCTGACGCTAATCTTGTAGTTCGAAGTAGTTCGAAGGGTGAGGATAATTGGCATTCTTCCAACGCAGGTGGCTTTGAAAGTTTGTTGAATGTTGATGGCGCTGATCGGCTAACAGTTCGTGAGTCTATTGAAATTGTTCTTGCTTCATATGGTGAAAAGCATAATGGAGAAGAGCAGGTTTTAGTTCAGGAGTGTTTGAAAAATGTTCGTGCATCTGGTGTTGTCTTTACCTGTAGTCTTGAAACTGGCGCACCTTACTATCGTTTTAATTTTGATGACAAAACGCAGTCAACTGAGTCGGTAACTTCAGGTCAATGTGGTGATTTACGTACGATCGTTGTAAGTCGATTTAAACCAGAATATCTTGAGAAAATTGAGCCTAAAATCGTACCTGTTTTGCATGCAGTACAAGAGTTGGAGCAGTTGTTAGGTTTTGATAAATTAGATGTCGAGTTTGCAATTGATGAGAATGGCCGGGTTCATGTTTTCCAGGTAAGACCTATTACGGTTGATCATAGTAAATATGAAATTGATTTTACATCTATTGATAAAAGCTTAAAAAACTGTGCACTACGTTTCCAGACACAGCAAAATCCAACGCCATTTGTTTATGGTGAAAAAACAATATTTGCCAATATGCCTGACTGGAATCCGGCAGAAATTATTGGCACTCGACCAAAACCTTTGTCATTTAGTTTATATCGCTATCTTATTACAAATGATGTATGGGCTCAGCAACGATTCGAGTTTGGATATAGAGATGTTCGCCCTTATCCATTAATACTTTCTTTTTCGGGGCAGCCTTATGTAGATGCAAGAGCCAGTCTTAATTCTTTTATACCAGCGGCGTTATCAGATGAAGTGGCAGAGAGGCTAGCCATAGCTTATATCGATATACTGGCCGATAATCCTGATTATCACGATAAAATCGAGTTTGATGTGGCTTTCACTATTTGGACGCCCAATTTTTATAAAAATGCAATAGACCGATTAATTCCTTATGGCGTAAATGCAGAGGATATTGCTAAATTAGAAGTAGCACTAAAAAATATTACTTGCAATGCTTTATCTCGTCTTGGAAATGATATAGCACCAATAGAGCGCTTAAGTCAACGTAGAAATTTTACAGTGAGTAGTGATATTTCAGCTGTGGATAAAATATTTGTACTGTTAGATGATTGTAAACGATTTGGAGCATTGACGTTTTCGCACGCTGCCCGGGCAGGTTTCGTGGCTATTACATTACTTAAAAGTCTTGTCACTTCCAAAGTTTTATCTGAAGAACGACGATTGGAATTTATGAAAAGTATAAAAACCGTGGCTGGTGAGTTTGAGGAGGATAAATATTCACATAAATTAGGTCGAATAAGTATGCAAGACCTGACCGAGAGTTATGGCCATCTTAGACCTGGTACATATGATATTTGTGTACAAGCATATTGGGAAGATCCAAAACGATATTTTTTAACTAGTAACATAGGTGAACCAGAATTAATATCTCCATTTACATTTTCATTAAGTGAGTCTGAAGATGTAAAAATAATGCTTAATAATTTAGGTGCCAAGCAAACTCCGAATGAGTTACTAAAATATTTACAAGAAGCAATAGAGGCGCGTGAGTCTGTAAAATTTGAATTTACTCGTAACCTAAGTAAAGCGCTTGATATGTGTGCACGCTTGGCTAAGGAGTTATCATTAACACGTGAACAAATGTCTTTTCTTGAATATCATGATTTAGAGCAATTAAAACTGAATGTTATCGAGTCAAGTAAACTTAAAGACAAAATCGCCCAGAATCAAAAAACTTACATAGTTTCACAAGTAACAGAAATACCAGGTTTCATTAAGCAAGAGAGTGATTTCTATTGCTTTGAGAGTCATACATTACAACCAAATTTTATTACAATGAATAAAATACATGCTACTGTTAAGCTGTTAAGTGATTCAGAGCTAGAGGACCTAATAGGTGCGGTTGTGCTGATACCGCAAGCAGACCCTGGGTTTGATTGGTTGTTTGAGTATAATATTGGGGGTCTTATAACGCAGTTTGGCGGGGCAAATTCACATATGGCTATACGAGCGGCGGAGATAGGCCTGCCTGCTGCCATTGGTGTTGGCGATAAACTATATGAGCAGATTACCAGGATGAGGCAGATTGAATTAGATTGTAGTAAGCAGACTATACGAGAAATCCAATGAAACGACTAGGTATTACTCAGAGGGTTGAAAATATCCGTAGCTATAATGAGCGTAGAGATTGTTTGGATCAACGCTGGTCTATGTTAGCTTTTCATCTTGGATATTTTCCAGTTCCTTTGCCAAATATAGCTGCAGAAAAAGTTTCAGCTTTACTCGACAACCTTAAGCTTGATGGTATTTTATTGAGCGGAGGTAATTCAATTGCCAGTCTTTATCCTAATGCTGATGATTTAGCACCTGAAAGGGATGCGTTTGAACAAGCCATACTTGATGAGACAATTAAAAGAAACATACCTATTGTTGGTGTTTGCAGAGGGATGCAGCTAATCAATGTTGTATTTGGTGGACGGTTAGTGCCAATAAACGACCATGTGGCAAAAGATCACTTGATTAAACATGTTGAAAACCGACCAATTCCTGAAAGAGTGAATAGTTATCATAATTGGGCCATTCCTCAAGATGGGCTTGCTGCTATATTGACTCCTATTGCCTTTGACTTAGCAGGTAATGTTGAAGCGTTTGAGTGTGTTGATAAAAATATACTTGGTATAATGTGGCATCCAGAGCGCGAACATCCCTTTAATCCTTTAGATGTTGAATTAATAAAAAGATACCTACTATGACAAGAGCTCTAATACTAGCTGCGGGACAAGGAACTCGCTTACGCCCATTGACTAATGATAAGCCTAAATGCCTTGTTCCACTACTAGGTAAGTCACTTCTAGAGCGGCAGGTTGATACGTTAAAAAAATCAGGTGTTACCAATATTCATATTGCAACTGGCTATCGATCAGATCAGATTGAATCTTTAGGTTTTTCTACCACTATCAATCCACGTTTTGCTGAAACAAATATGGTTGAAACCTTATTTTCTGCATTGGCATTTATTCAGCAGAAGGGGGATCTTATTATTGCTTATGGTGATATTGTTTACCAAAGTAACAATTTACAGGCATTACTAAATAATAAAGATGAAATTTCTTTAATGATTGATGCTAAGTGGCGAGATCTATGGAGTTTGCGTTTGGATAACCCACTTGATGATGCAGAAACGTTATTAATGGATGGTGACGGTTATGTTACAGAGTTGGGAAAAAAGCCGCAGAGTTATGAGCAAATTGAAGGGCAATATACAGGGCTGATAAAGATACGAGCAGATAAATTAGAAGAATTTATAGCATTTTATAATCAGTTAAATCGTTCTGCCATCTATGATGGAAAAGATTTTGATAATATGTATATGACTAGTTTTCTACAACTACTTATTGATAGCGGCTGGAAGGCGAAAGGGGTGCAAGTCAACAATGGCTGGTTAGAGGTCGACACTGTAGAAGATTTATCCCAGTATGAAACGATGGCTAAAAATGGAAAGTTAGGTCAATTTTATAAGGTAGAAATTTGATAGGGTTTATTCGTCATTTGCAAGAGGCTATGCGATTTATACAGCTGCCTAAAGAGCAACGTAGGCTTACATTTTATTCTGAAGGGGAGAATTATTGGGTACATTTGGAAGGGTTGATACAAGAAATTTTAGCCACATCTAACATACCTATTTGTTATATTAGTTCAGGATATAACGATCCAGGGCTGTTATTAAAGCATGATAATTATCAATCTTTTAAAATTGATGAAGGTTTTGTTCGTAACTGGTTGTTTGAAAATATAGATACCGATATCATGATAATGACGATGCCAGATTTACATCAATATCAGGTTAAACGGTCAAAGTACAAAGTACATTATATTTATATTCAACACTCTTTAGTTAGTTTACATATGATTTATCGTAAAGGCGCATTTGATCATTACGATACCATCTTTTGTGCTGGTCCACACCATGTAAAAGAAATTCGTGCCATGGAAGGAAAATATAATCTTCCTACTAAAAATCTAGTAGAGCATGGATATGGAAGATTAGATTCAATTATAGAAGAGTCTCAAAAATTCCCTAAGAAAGTAAAAGCTGATGGAGAGCCGTTACATATATTAATCGCACCAACATGGGGGTCAGAAGGAACCATTGAATCTGGGATAGGTGAAATTATTGTTGATAAACTAATGGCAGAAGGATATAAGGTAACACTTAGACCCCATCCTCAGACTGTAAAGTTTGCAAAAGCTAAAATTGATAATATCTTAAAAAAATATAGCAGAAATAAAATGTTTAATTATGAGGCAAATATTGCAGGACAAGAGTCATTGCATGCATCTGACGTAATGATTAGCGACTGGTCTGGGGCAGCATTAGACTATGCTTTTGGATTAAATAAACCAGTTTGGTTTGTAGATGTACCAAGAAAAATCAATAATGAAGATTATGAGGAGCTTGAAATTGAACCATTTGAAGTTCTGATAAGAGAAAAAATAGGAGTAATACTGGATTTAGAAAATATAGACTTTAATTTTGAAGAAGAAAATATGAGAAAATATTTTCTTCCCTTTAATGTCAATTTATCAAATCAAGTTGGAAGTAAATATATCTTGGATGGATTAGCAAATGAAAACTAATATACTTAAAGATACATTGCTTATTTTTCTTGGGTCAACAGTGGCTTTTCTTTTTGTACCATTATTTATGGTAGGGAATAGTCCCGAAGAGTATAGTTTTCTTGATTGGGAAATATTTTATAAAACTTCCATATTTTTTATAATAATAGTTGGAACCTTTTTTAGTTTAGTAAATACTATATTACAGGTGTTAAAATTAGATAATATAAGTACATTGCTTATATATTTTGTACTTTCTTGGATTACAATTTCAGGATTTATTTTTTCTGTTTCTTCAAGCTCGGGAATGATTGATCCTAGAGTTAATCCTCTTGATTTAGTTCATATAGTAATTGTTTTGTTAGTTTCAGTTTTATTCTCAATTATTAGTATTACTGCTTTTAAAAAATATATACAAATATTTTTATCTATAGTAGTTCTTACTTCAACACTTCCGTCTCTTATATCTATATATAGTTCCAATAGCATAAAAGTTGCTACTGATAACCATCCATCGCTACAACTATCAAATAATAAAAATATATTTGTAATTAGTTTTGATGGAATTCCTGGAAAAACTGTTAGTGATATTATTAAAAATAATAAAAACTACTCTAGTGAGTTAAAAGATTTCATTATCTTTGAAAATGCAGTTTCTCAAGCACCTGCAACGGAAGCCTCCCTTATTGGTGACATATATGGTACTCAAGATTATAAAGCTATAGGGGGCTCTATGAAAACTGTAAAAGCAGCATTGTTAAAAGAGGATTTATCTTTAGAAATAACAAGTAAGCATATAGATGATAGTTTTCAATATGGATACCCTGGATATGAAATTTCAAAAATGGAAATTAATTCTCCTATAGTAAGTGAATTTAAAAAGTTTGATACTGTTCATTTTTTTGCATATCCTATAATCCGGATATGGACATCATATGGATTACGGGTATTAAATATAAAAGAATATCTTTTTAACTTTGCCAAAAATATAGCATTCACTCAATCGAAATATGATCTTTTAAATCAACTACAGGAACACAAAGGCCCCACCTGGGCTAAAGGCAATGTTATGGGGTTAAGTATGTTTGATTCATTTGTATCAAATATTTCTACATCAGATAAAAATACTAGCTTAAGGTACTTACATCTCACTTTTACACATTTTCCTATATTATTAGATGAAACCTGTAAATATAGAGCTAATGATAAAGTGTGGTTTGACAACAACCAAAATGAAAATGGAATTAAAAATAATAGCGTATGTGGAGTAAATAAGTTTATCGATTTTCTCCATAAACTTAAAAAACTAGGCATCTATGATAAAAGTTTGATAATTTTTAAATCAGATCATGGTAAACCTACTCAATACTATTCTAAGCCTCCATATAATTTAATGATAAACGGACAAAAGAATTGGGGGTATGGTAGATATAGGCCAACACTTATGATAAAAGATTACGAAACAAATTATCTAAATCCAGTCTTTAAATCAAAGCTAGTATTATTAAATGACATAGCTAAAACAATATGCGAAAAATCAGGTGTAGATACTGACTGTCAAATCTTTAATGGGGTCAATCTTTTAGGCGACTCTTTAATAAATGATGAGCCTTATTTCATCTATGTTGTAAAAGATGCAAAAGGAAGCTTTGAATATGATACTCATATTTCGGTGAAAATACCTTCAAGAAAAAATACTCTAATCCAAGAGATGAAAGAGTCTGATCTTATTTCTTTGTCAGAATGAAAAACTTAATCATTGATGGTGAAAATAACCACAATGCACGGAAATTTAATTTAAATAAAACAGGCTATACTTATGTTGTTTCGGAGTTAATATATCAAAAATAGTACTTTCAAATTACTTTTTATATATTTTATTTTAATTTTGCCAACAGGCGTTTTTAGCTCAGAGTTACGGATTATGGACGAGAGTGTAAAATTGGAAACAAGTATTAATTCTTTTATAGAAAAAGAGAATAGATATTCTTTTTTTGGGTTATCTTCTTATTACAATAAGATAAATTATTATATTGTAGATAAAAACCAAATATATAAAATTGATAGCAATAAAACTATTGAACTGAAAAAATTTCAATGGCTTGCTGTAGTGGGAAGGTTAAATGTATTTTTAATAAAAAAAGAAGGCCTCTCTTTACATTTAGACGGTGAGAGAGTAATTTTTAACAATCCTATTACCTTAAATGATTCAACAATTTTTACAAAAAATATCTCAAAGTCTGAGCTAGTATCAACCTCTTCGGAACTTGATCAAATAAGATATTATCATCTATGGGCACCGTTAGCTTGGTTATCTAAGTTAATAGAATCTATTCTAGTACTTATACAAACATATATGATTAACAATTGGGGTTTGACTATTGTTGTATTTGCAACACTTCTAAAGCTCCTATTATTACCCATAGGGGTCATGACTACAAATTTTCAAAGAAAGGTAAGCCAAGTTCAATCATCACTAGCGCCAAAACTAGCAGAAATAAAAGAAAAATATAATGGGGAGGATGCTCACAATCGCTTAATGGCTGCACATAACAATTTAGGGGTTTCACCTTTCTATACCTTGAAGCCCATGCTGGGTTCTTTTATTCAAATTCCGATACTAATAGCAGTTTTTAATGCTTTAGGTGAGATGTCACAATTTGATGGCCAGTCGTTTCTATGGATAGAAAACCTTGCCTATCCTGACGCTATTGGAGAGTTATTGTTTGTTATACCAATGTTTGGTGATACGGTTAACTTACTGCCATTTATTATGACGACAGTTGTAATCTATTCAACTATTATTTTTCAAAATTGTCATATATCAGAAGTAGAGGTAAAGCGTCAAAAGCGCAATCTTTATTTTATGGCAGCTACTTTTTTTATCCTTTTTTATCCTTTTCCTGCTGTCATGGTTCTATATTGGGTATTGGCTAACATTCTTCAAACTATTCAACAGCAGCTTATTAAGATTTAGTATGAAAAAATACCATTATTTAGAGCAGAAAATTAAAGAAATAGCGAGTAGGGTTAAACCTTTTACTTTGAAATATGGGGATTTTGATACCTGTAAAGTTCTATATGAGCTAGCCCATATATTGGAATGGGGTGAATCTGAATTTAGGCTTGTTGATTTCTTATCTAAACGATTTGATATTAGTAAAAGGCTATTTTTAGCTTACTTTGCCAATGGCCATAAAGCCACTGATCTGAAAATAACTGATAATACATATTTGGAGCTTGTGATAGCAATTATACTTAAATCAGTATTGCTGAGGCAAGATGGTTTTTCTGTCGAAGTTCGTTTGAAAAGTTTTAATACCTTGTTCAAGGCATTGGATATTATAAAGCCAGAATGGCTGTTGCCAGAGTCAGATTTAAGAGTAGAGGTGGAGGTGGTGTGGCAATCATTGGTAAAAGAACTCGATGGTACTACCAATGATTTAAAAATTTCATCTATACCTAGGAGTCACGCCAGGAATTCTAATAAGGTTCACAAAGTGATACCGCTTACCATGTTATTTTATGAAGGACCTATTGCTAGAGCATACCTCGCAACACTTAATAATCTTGGTTTCAGACCTAAAAAGATTATTGAACTTATCGCAAAAAAGGATGTGGCCACTAAAAAAGTTGTTGGTAAATGGCTACCTAAGGGTTTGAGATTAGCATACGCCTCCAGTATTCAAAGAAACAAAATGCACTATTGGCCAAAACAATTATTAAAGGCTAACTTTAATATTGTGAATGAAATATCTGATGAAGTCCAAACAAGATTTGGTTTTGAAAAAGCTGTAATTGATAACGCGACTGCGCTGTTGCCTTTAGCGAGCTATAGTGACTGCGTAGAATCGATATTAGTTGATGGGCTGAACGATAAAAACTTACAAAAATATTTATCCGAAGAGTCTTCTGGAGCACTTTTGTACACTGGTGGCGGCATTGTTCCTTCTACATTATTAGAGCTTAAACACATTAAATTTTTACATATTCATCCAGGTTTTCTCCCAGATATCCGAGGAGCTGATTGCGCATTATGGTCATCGCTATTAAAAGGACGCACCTCAGCTACATGTTTTTATATGTCACCAGGGATTGATACTGGAAATATTATTAATGCATGCTGGTTGCCAGAGCTTTCATTTAATGTTGATATGGCTGATGCTAATGCTCATTCCATTTATCGGATTGTTTACGGGTTTATTGATCCTTGGATTCGAGCCTTTGTATTACGAGATTTAGTTAATAATTATGATGCACTTGATGCACTTGATGCACTTTATCAATCTGAGGATGATGGGACGACATTCCACTTTATGCATCAACGATTACGAGATGTAACATTTGAAAAATTATTTAAAGAAGTGGAAGTATAAATGACAGGGTAGGGGTTAAAAACAATAGCCCATTTGTGGGTAATTCTGAATACATTTCAAAATAAACTATTTATAAACGCTTTTTTTTTTTTGCGTAAATATTAGTTTAAAATAACCCTTTTATATTTTGTACTACTGGCCATAATATAAGGCTAATAGCACCCCTCAAGGGGGTATTAAACAGAATGCGGTAGGGTAGCTATTGCACAATTTGAATTTGGTTTTTTAAAGAAAAAGATAAGGCTTCTTTTATTTCTGAAAATAATAGCAATTATCGTTATTAAAAAGACTATCATAACTATTGATAGATTGGGAGTTTTTCGGACCAAAACAGGATAAAAGGTAATTTACTGAATTATTGATTATGGATCTTAAATGCAAATAACCCCGGTTATTCTCTCAGGCGGATCAGGCACACGCCTTTGGCCCTTATCTCGTAAAGAGTACCCTAAACAATATTTACCTTTAGCTGGTGATAACACCATGCTTCAAGAAACTATCCTGCGTCTTAATGGCTTAGATAATCTTGCAGATCCGATTATTATTTGTAATGCCGGTCATCGTTTTTTAGTCGCAGAGCAGTGTCAACAAATTGGTATTAAAAACTCAACAATATTATTAGAGCCTGTTGGTAGAAACACCGCACCCGCAATAGCGGCTGCAGCATTGCAATCATTAAAAGATTCAGAGGATTCGACATTGCTAGTTTTATCAGCCGATCATGTCATTCAAGATGTTGATGCTTTTCATAAAGCAATTAACATAGCAAGCCAACAAGCACAAAGTGGCAAGCTAGCCACTTTTGGCATTGTGCCAACGGATGCTAATACCGGTTATGGTTATATTAAATCATCAAAAGATAATGACAGTGGCACACATAAGGTTGAAGAATTTGTTGAAAAACCAGATTTAAAAACTGCTCAATTTTACTTAGAGCAGGGTAACTACCTTTGGAATTCTGGTATGTTTATGTTTCAGGCACTCACTTTTATTGAAGAGCTTACAACACACGCACCTAATATTGTTACATCAGTTAATAACGCTGTTAATAATGCTACACAAGACCTAGACTTTATTCGCTTAGAAAAACAAGCCTTTGAATCATCTCCATCGGACTCTATCGACTACGCTCTTATGGAAAAATCCAACAATGTCGTAGTTGTTCCACTGGATGCACAATGGAATGATATTGGTGCTTGGCCAGCACTATATGATATTGGCACAAAAGATAGTCAAGGTAACGTCATCAAAGGTGACGTTATTACTCAAGACACTACTAACACTTACATTAATGCTGATCACCATATGGTGGCAGCTATAGGTGTGGATAATTTAATTATTATAGATACACCTGATGCCACCTTTATTGCCACTCAAGATAAAGCTCAAGAAGTAAAGAGTATTGTCGAATCATTGAAGGTCAGTGGTCGGTGTGAGAGTAGTGCACATCGTAAAGTTTATCGCCCTTGGGGCTGGTATGATTCTATTGAATCGGGTGAGTACTTCCAAGTAAAAAGATTACATGTTAAACCTAACGCCAAGCTCTCACTACAAATGCATCATAAACGCGCAGAGCATTGGGTAGTGGTGAGTGGCACGGCAACCGTTACTAATGGCGAGCAGACATTCAGCCTTGAAAAAGGTGAATCTACCTACATCCCACTAGGCGTTACCCATGGCCTAGAGAATAAAACCAATAAGCCACTAGAAATCATCGAAGTGCAAAGCGGCACTTATCTAGGTGAAGATGATATTGTTAGATTTGAAGATGCATACGGTAGGGTTAAAAATTAATGTTGGATGATCAAACCTTTGAAGTAGTCATCAGCTCAACCCCACTAATATCAATTGACTTACTTGTTAAGAAAGGCAATAAAATATTATTAGGAAAGCGCATAAACAAGCCTGCACAAGACTATCTCTTCTCAACTGGTGGCAGGATTTATAAAAACGAAACAATTAATAGCGCAATGATGCGTATAGCTAATAATGAGCTTAATATTAGTCTAAAATTAACGCCTAGATTTATAGGTGTATTTGAACATTTTTATGACGACAGTATTTATCAGGATGTATCAACACACTATGTTAATTTAGCTTACGAGATTGAAATAGAAGAAACATTAAATTTACCAACCGAACAACACAATGAATCCTGCTTCCGAAAGCATATTTTTGGATAAAACATCAATATACTATTGATATAAAACAACAACATCCTATTTCTCCTATGTCATACTGCAATCGCTAATTCGGTG
>Ga0233448_1002549_pt1 | contig 12715 bp, 14 predicted proteins | sample SI_124_October20_2_FD_183015 | JGI IMG/M metagenome (GOLD analysis project Ga0233448, IMG submission 183015) | Seawater microbial communities from Saanich Inlet, British Columbia, Canada - SI_124_October2016_150_MG | ecosystem: Environmental > Aquatic > Marine > Inlet | place: Canada: British... | reverse complement strand
ATTCAATTAAAATTCCTGGATATGTTGGATTTGTAACAAGTACTAAAGCATCCAATGGGTCTCCATCTTCTGATAATGTTTGTGGAATAAGTCCGTAATCTCCTGGATAGTGAAACGGTGAAAATAACACTCTATCTAATTTCATCATATTGTGTTTTTTATCATATTCGTACTTGTTCATTGACCCCTTTGGAATTTCAACAATTACGTTAACCCTTTCTGGAATATTTTCTCCAGCCTCTATATCATGCCAAAAATTTTTAGTCATTTTCTAGTTGTTTTGATTTTTACTTGGTATATGAATTCTATGAGTATTTTTTTTGATTTTTAACAAATTAGGTGTATTATTGAAATTTATCCTGAATCTATTTCCTTTTAGACAACTAGGTCTGTGTTTGGAATGACTTTGAATATTTTTACAATATACTCTCCATGAAATATATCTGTAAATTCACCTGTATTTTGATCCAAGTTTTTTACTCTGAATTTGTATTCGTAAGAGCCATCTCCTTTAGTGTCTACTTGTGCGATATGGACTGCCTCATTACCTTTGTAAAATTGAATGATAACTGGATATCTTTCAGCAACATCTGATGCTGCTCCAAATACTGTTCCCCATGGTAATGTGTTGTTTTCAGGAACACTTAGTGTAACCGTAGTTGTCTCTAAACTAACTTTTTCATTTATTGGTTTTATGCTAATATTATTTTGATCTGTTTCTGCAACAACATTTGGAATCATTATTGCTCCAAATACTGTCATTATTGATGCTATTACTAGTAAATTCATTTTTGTATTCATTTCAAATAATATCCATTCAAAGTCATTTAAATAATTTATTATTCATTTCTACTAGTCCTTTATTGCTATTCTAAAATATCATAATATTGATTCAAACGTTTAGTTAGTAATTCCTTGTAATCTGCAGTATCTTTTACAAATTCCATTCTTGAATTTTTTTCACTACTTACTAAAATGACAACTTTTTTAATTTCAATACCTGTTAATTCTTTAAACATTTGTGCATATGCTGTACCTTGGATGAAATGGTCTGTCATCCATTCTTCTTTTTGATTACTTCTTTTTGTTTTATAATCTATAATTGATAATTCTCCATCATACTTTGCTATGCAATCTGAAGTACCAGCTAACTTCATTGCATTGCTATACAATCTTAATTCTGTTCCATGTACATCATTAATTTTTTGTAAAAATGGAATTAAATTATTAAAATGTGCAACTGATAGTAATCTTACTTCATCTGCCTGTCTTGCATCATTAATGTAATTTTCAATTAATTGATGTGTTTCTGTGCCTATTGTTGCTGCTTCTTGAGTGATGTAATCTGCAGCAATTTCTTGATCTTTCCAATTTTGTAACCCTTCTTTTTTTTCAACAGACATTGTTTCATGTAGTATTGTTGTAATTGATGGGTAGATTTCTCCCATTGGTGTTTGGTAAAAATGTGCATTATCTTTTTCAATTAATTCTGCTTGTTTGAAATTAATTGGAATGTGATTATACGTTGACACTTTTTTTTGATGTCAAATTATGCCATATAGCCATTTTGAATTTTTATCCATATGATATTATTTGTAGAAATTAAATTATGATAAATGGACCGGATGGGATTTGAACCCACGACCTTTGCGGGAATTTCTTCCTTACGCAGTGTGAGTGCGTCATCCAAACCAAACTAGACGACCAGTCCAAATACTTTATGAAATTACGGTGTTTTCTATCTTTAGTTTTTTTAATATTTTGTAATTACCTAACCTTTTTGTATTAATTATCAAAAATCTCTTTCATGTCTTTAAAAGAATTTGATACCATAATTGACCGAATGAATTTAGCATTTGATTCTGCAAATAATTTAGGTCAATACATTGCTGCAGGAAAGATTCTATTTCAAATGAATGATCAATTACCTGATGACTTGCAATTATCTTTAGAAGAAATAGATGATCCTAGTGCTGCAAAATCCTTTATTCTAAATAATGAATCTTCTTTAAAATACGCAATTAGAGAATATCGTGAAAGATTAATGCTTTCTTAATTCTATTTCTTTACACCGAGATTTCTATTCTTTAATCTCAAGTATGGATTTCTACATTTTCTGCATCTTGTAGCCCCAATGTCATTTCTGCATCCACATTTGAAGCAGATTCTCATAACTAATCGTGCATGTTGTGCAATGCGTTTCTTTTCAGGGTCTGTAATTGGCATTTAATTTTCTCCTCAATCTCTTCCTTTTATTCTAATCTATTTTCCATCTTTCCTGCTAATAATACTGGTACTTCTGCTGGTCTTTTTGCCACTGGAATGTTTGCTTTGTTAAACATTGATACTTTAGATTCTGCTGATCCATAAGTTCCCATTACAATTGCACCTGCATGACCCATTCGTTTTTCTTTTGGTGCTGCTCTTCCTGCAATGTATGCAACAGCTGGTTTTTTGAATCCTAAATCAATAATTCTTTGAGCTAACATTTCTTCAGAGTCTCCTCCAATTTCACCAACTATTACTACTCCTTCTAGATCTGAAATATCTTTAATCATTTCAAATGCGTCAATTAATCTTGTACCGTTAACTGGATCTCCTCCAATTCCAATTGTAATTGATTGTCCAAATCCTGCATTAGTTAATGCATCCGAAATTTCATAAAGTAATGTTCCACTTTTTGATAGCACTGCTATTTTTCCAGCTTTAAATGGCATTGGTGGCATAATTCCAACCTTGATCAACTCTGGAATCATAATTCCTGGAGTGTTTGGACCGATAATCACTGCGCCTTTTTGTTTTGCTAAATCCAGTGCTTCCATTGTATCTCTAATTGGTACGTGTTCTGGAATTGCAACTAGTAATTTAATTCCTGAATTTAATGCATCTTTTGCTGCTGCTAAAAAGAATTTTGCTGGAACAAAAATAATTGAAATTTTTGCACTAGTTGCATCAACTGCTTCTTGCATTGAATTGTATATTGGAACTTTATCTTCAAATTTTTGACCTCCTTTACCTGGAGTTACGCCTGCAATTACGTTTGTCCCATAGGCTATCATTTGTTTTGTATGTATTGAGCCATATGCTCCAGTAATTCCTTGTACGATTACTCCTTTTTTGTTATGATCTGAATCTTCTGGTTTTCCTTTAAGTAATGCAAAAATATCTGTCATTATTTTGTCCCCATCACTGCTGCATTAATTGCTTCTTCAACTGAATCAAAAATGTTTGTTCTAGAATCTTTTAACATCTCTTTTGCTTTTTCTGATTCTGTACCCTTTAATCTTGAAAATACTGGCAAGTCAATTAAATTATTTTCATATGCTTTAAGAAATGCTTCAGCTACTACTGTAGTTTTTACAATTCCTCCATACAGATTTACTAGGATTCCTTTTACTCTGTCTAATTTACTAATCAAAGTTAATGCTTCATACACTGATTCTGTAGTAGCACCGCCACCAACATCTAGAAAACATGCTGGTTTTCCACCGTTATCTGATAACATGTCCAGTGTTGACATTACAAGTCCTGCACCGTTTCCTACAACTGCAATATCTCCATCTAACTCTACTAAAGAAAATCCACTCTTTTCTGCTTGCTCTTCTATCTCTGTTTTTTCTTGATACTTTTGTAATTCATCATGTCTGAAATTTGCATTATCATCTGTTACAAATTTACCATCAAGTGCTACAATTGTATCATCTTGCATAATTGCAAGTGGGTTAATTTCTACAAGTTCTGCTTCTTTTTCAATTGTTAATTTTGATAATTTTTTTAAAGTATCTACTACTCCATCAGCTGAAATTCCTTCTAATCCCATTTCCTTTGCAACTTCTCTTGCAACTTCATCAGAGACATCCCCTAATCCTATTTCTTTGATAATTTGACTCTTAACTGATTCAATTTCAACTCCACCTTCTGCTGATGCAATAATTGTATAGCATCTTTTTGAACGATTTAGAAATATGGATAAGTATAATTCTTTTTTAATATCTGCCATTTTTTCTAGTAAAATTGCTCGTGCTTTTTCACCCTTGATTTCTAAATCCATCACTTGTGGGTATTTTAACTCAAATTCATCATCATTTTGACACTTTTGAATGCCTCCTGCTTTGCCTCTACCGCCTACAGGAACTTGAATTTTAATTACAAATGGATATCCTAATTCTTTTGCATGTTTTCTGCCTTCTTCAATATTAGTTGATGATATGCTGCCAAGTAGATTAATTCCATATTCTCTAAAAAGTTCTTTTGCTTGAAATTCTAATAATTGCATGCAAGTGAAATGACTTTTACGGTCCTTATTAACTATGAGGCTATTTTAATTGGTCTTGAAGAAAATCGATCATTTCTAAAAATCTGTCTTTACTTTTTCTCATTAACTCTTGTGGATATTCTTCAATTTTAAAAACAAATTGTTGATGAAAACTTGGAACTAGTATTCCTCCTGATGTTACCATTTGTTCAATTACATATCCTTTGGTAAGACTGCATACAATTTCTTCATAGGATTCATCTTCTTCATCTAAAGTTTGTCTGTACAAAATGATTGGTCTGTTTGTTTTGGCAACAATATCTGATCCTTTTTTTAACAGATCTGTTAATTGTTGAATTTGCCAAGCATCTAGACTAATCTGTTTTACCATGTTTTAATTATGTAATTTTTCTATTTAACCATAATAAAACAAAGCTTATTCACACATTGTCATCAAATAAATCAACTAATTTTTAATTAAAATAAAGAAAATGATTTGGCACTTATGCCATATCTAATGCTCTAGAATGTTTTCCAGTGTGTGGTCTTTCACCAGAATATTTTCTTCTCATGTGTCCTGATGGTCTTCCATAGATTAACTCTAAGAACCAAGACTCATGCTCAATTTCTTCTGCAAGAATATCTTTTGCAATATCATATGTAACTGGATCTTTTCCAAATGTCATTTGACAAATTTTATTCCAATTGACTATTGCACCTTGTTCTGCTTTGAGACATTTTTCTAGAATTGCTTTGTGATCTGTTGGATTTGCTGGAAGTTGTAGAAATTCACAACCTGAAATTTTTATAAATTCAGTTGCATCATTTGGAAGAATTCCTCCTAATTGGTAAATTCTTTCAAGACATGATTCAAAGTGGCTAAGATCTTCTAATCTTGCATCCTCGATAATTCCTTTGAGTCCTTCTCCTTCCATGCCTGTACAATGTGCTCTGAGATTAGTAAAGTAGTAGTATGCTGTAAATTCAACTGCAGCATTTTTGATTAATTCCCTTACTAATTCATCAACATCTAGGCCGTTTTGTTTTAAAACGTTAATTCCAACAACGTTTGGGTTTGAATCAGACATTTCTTTGTGTAGTAAATGGTTCTAATAAAAATATTACATCAAACTTTACTCTACTGATATTCTGATTTTTTGACCATCAATATCGTCATCTTTGTATTCCTTACATGTTTGCTCAAAGTTTACTTTTTTGACTCGAACTAAAAATGCCAATTCTTCATCTCTTCCTTTAATCATATCAAGTGACTCTTGTTCTAAATCTAAAATTGATGCAACACCTAAAACATCTGTTGGATTGTATCCTCTTTCTTTTCTAAGCGTTTGTAATCTTCTTGCAATATCTTTTACTAACCCCTTTGCCATCATTTCTTTATTTCTTGCAGTTGAAATGAATACAATGTAGTTATCTCTTTTTGCTACTGCAAAATTCTCCGATGCATCAAAATTTACAATGAAATCTTCTTTATCTAATGTAATGACTTCACCATCTATTTCAAAATCATACTTTCCATCTTTTTGTAATGTTGTAATAATTTCCTCAGGATCTGTTTCTGTAAATGTATTTACTAATTTTCCCATGTGTTGTTTTGCTTTTGGTCCAATTCTTTTTCTTTCTAATTCCAATACTGCTTTTACTGGTAAACCTAATTTTTTTAATTCTAATAATTGCTCTAATCCTTCATCTGTTTGTGTTTCAATAATGTTGTACTTTTCAACATTTAGTTGAGATTTTAATAATTCTAATAATGACTCTAATTTCACTTTTTGATTTTCCTTTACACAAATTTGTGCATCATTAAGTGGCCATCTTCTTTTCAGTTTACCTTTCATTCTTGCAGCTGATGATATTGATACCACATCTTTCATGATATCAAATGACTCTTCAATCTCCTCATTGACTAGAGATTCTTGATATTGAGGCCATTTGTCAAGTAGAATGCTTTGTTTTCCATCAAATATTGCTTGATACAGATATTCACTAGTAAATGGGCAAAATGGGTGAATCAAAATATCTAATGTTTTGAGTATCTCACTTAACACTGAATAGATTGCAAGTCGTCTATCCTTCTTTTCTTCTGATTCATCCCATAACTCTCCTCTTGTAATTGGGATGTAAATTTGACTTAGATTATTTATGATAAAGTCATCTATTGCTTTTGCACTTTCATGAAATTTACAAGTTTCATTTTTGTGTGTAATTGTTTGTGTTAACTTTTGAAGTTTTGATAATAGCCAAATATCTGGTGATGTTAATAATCCGTTTTGCTTTGCCCACTTTACCGTGTTTGTATTATCAAAATTATCATATTCACTATTTTGTTTAAAGTACAGATGTAAGTTATACAGTGTGTTGATCACCTGATATGGTCTTGACATTAATTCATCTGTGCTAAAACTTAATGGCTCAATTGGACTTGCTTTCCACATAAAATAAAATCTTATCAAATCTGCTGGATACTTTTGTAATAGTTCTTCTCCACCCAAAACATTTCCTTTACTTTTACTCATCTTACCTCCTTTTTCATCCAGCACATGTCCTTGAAACAAAAATGCTTTGTAAGGTGGTGTTGGATTATTGTTCAAAATTACATTTTCAATAAGTAGTGTGTATGCCCATCCTCTGGTTTGATCAATTCCTTCAGTGAAAAATGGTGCTGGAATTTCATTTGCATATTCTTCATCTGTTAGTGATGAGTATGGTGCAGACCCACTATTGTGCCATGTATCTAAAACATATTCTTCTCTCTTTGTTTTTACACTACTACATTTTTTACATTTTACAGTAATGTTATCAATCCATGGTCTATGTAATTCAAAGTCTGGTCCATCAGGTAATTTGTCTGCAGCCTCTACTATCTCTTTTCTTGTAAAAAACCAATTTTTTTCACCACAATCTTCACAATTCCATACAGGTAGTGGACAACCCCAAATTCTTTCTCGTGAAATACACCATGGATGTCTTTCTTTAATGATTCCCAAAAATCTATTTTTTGGTTGCTCAAAAAAGTACTCTACACTGTTTGCTGCATCAATTGCCTTGTTATCTAGTCTATCTAACTTGTAAAACCATCCTCTTCTTGCAAGCCATACAATTGGATGATGTGACCTCCAACAAAGTGGATACTTGTGTTTAATTTTTCCAATTTTTACCAAGGCGCCTTTTTCTTTTAGGTCCTCTACAATTGGTCTGTCTGCATCTCGTACAAACATCCCTTGATATTTTCCTGCATGTGATGTGAATTTTACCTCATCATTAATGGGACTGAAAATTTTTACTTTTCTTTTATTTGCAATTTTAATGTCTTCCTCACCATTGGCAGGAGATAGATGTACTAATCCACTTCCTGTACTTGCATCAACAAATGGTTCTGAAACTGCAACATGATAATTATCTGACTTTGAATATTCTTTTAATTCTGGAATCTCATCTAGCAATGGGTGAATGTATTTTTTACCTTCAAATTCTAAACCCTTTACTGTTTTTTCAACTTTGTAATCTTCAATTTTTACCTCTGCCATGAATTCCTTTAATCTTGTTTTTCCAACAACCCATGTTTCATTTTCAACTTTGACATATGCATAATCTTCTTTAGGCTGAAAACCTACCATTGCATCTGTAACTAAAGTAAATGGCATAGTAGTCCATACAATCAAAAATGCATCTTCATCTACTAATTTTACTTTGTAGTATAGTGACGGATCTTTTACTTCTTCATACCCTTGATTGACTTCTGCGTGACTTAGTGATGTTTGGCAACTAGGACAATATGCAATTACAGTGTAATCCTCTTCTAAAATTTTATTCTCATATGCTTTTTTTAATACCTGCCATTCTCTTTCAATAAATTCATCTCTAAATGTCCAGTATGCTTTTTCATGATTAAATGACATTCCAAGTAAATCATCAACTTTAACCCAATCTTTGTTAAATTTCTCTACCACTTTTTTACATTCTGAAACAATTCTCTCAATACCAAATTCCTTGATTGCCTCTGTCTTTCCACCTGTAACTCCTAACTCTTTCTCAACTTGTAATTCTACTGGTAATCCTTGAGTGTCCCATCCTCCGTTAAACTCTATTTTTTTTCCTTGTAGTGTGTTGAATCTATACCATAAATCTTTGATGACTCTACCTCGTAAATGTCCTGCATGTGGAACTCCATTCATTGTAGGTGGTCCTTCGATAAATCTAATTTTTTCTGGTTTGTCTGATGCAAAAATTAATTTTTCAACATTGATGGATTTTACATATTCTTTAATTTCTGATTCTATTGCTTTTGCATCAAATTTTGTAGAAAACTCCATACTGGATTTTGATGTGTATGTGGCATTATAAAGCTAAATTGGTCTAATAATGACACATTGCATTTCTATCAAGTCCATGTCTCAATTTAGAGTATTTTCGTTCAAACGTGTTCTACAACATGGACATCTAGCTCGAGTTTTTAGCATAATCTCATTTGAAATACGCATGCGTATTTACCATTTCTAATTCTATTTGAACAAATGAACGATCATTTGAACGATTTTGATTCTATTTGAACGAAAATGGATTTGGTTTGAACGATTTTGATTCTATTTGAACGGAAACAATTTTTATTTGAACGAAAAAATTCCTTCCCTTTTTGTATTATTATTGATTTACCCTTTTGATTAATTCATTTTACATCTCTGAATTTTCTAATTTGTAATAATTGAATTATATAATTGGGTAATTGATATTTTTTATTGGTAAATGTACTTGTAATTGGTTCTGGTGGACGAGAACATGCATTGTCATGGAAGTTATCTCAAAGCAGTAAAGTTGAAACTGTTTTTACTGCTCCTGGTAATGGTGGTACTGAAAATAATGTTCCACTTGATGTTAATGATTTAGATGGATTAGCAAAATTTGCTCAAAAAAATAACTGTTTTACTGTAGTTGGTCCTGAGGATCCTTTAGCTGCTGGAATTGTTGATAAATTCAAAGAGTTAAACCTTCCAGTCTTTGGACCTTCAAAAAAAGCAGCCCAACTTGAATCTAGTAAAATTTGGGCAAAAAATTTTATGAAAAGAAATAACATTCCTACTGCTAGATTTGAAATCTTTGATGATCCTCAAAAAGCACAAAAATATGTTGAATCTTTGGATTATGATGTTGTAGTAAAAGCTGATGGATTGGCTGCTGGAAAAGGTGTAATTGTTTGTAACAATAAAGATGAGGCTATATCTGCAATACACACAATTCTGGTCAAAAAAACATTTGGTGATGCTGGAAATAATATTCTCATTGAGGAAAGAATTGATGGCATTGAGGCCTCTTACATCGCTTTATCTGATGGTAATGTAGCCCTTCCAATGGCCTCTAGTCAGGATCATAAGAGAATATTTGATAACGATAAAGGTCCTAACACTGGAGGTATGGGTGCGTATTCTCCAACCCCTGTAATTACTGATGTTTTAGCAGAAAAAATCCAAAAAGAAGTAATTGAAAAAACAATCCATGCGATGAAAAATGAAGGAATTTCTTTTACTGGATTTTTGTATGCTGGTATAATGCTTAAAGATGGTATACCTTATGTTTTAGAATACAATGTTCGTATGGGTGATCCTGAATGTCAACCAATTACAATGCGAATGAATTTTGATTTGTATGATTATTTTGTTGCAAGTGTTGATGGGACATTATCTTCTATGCCTTTACTGTCTTGGAAAGACAAGTATGCTGTATGTGTTGTTTTAGCATCTGATGGATATCCTGGTAAATATTCTACAAATGATGAAATTACTGGATTTAATTCTGTTTCTGATGATACACATGTGTTTCATGCAGGAACCAAAAAATCTGATGGCAAAATACTTTCTAATGGCGGACGTGTTTTAGGAGTTACTTCTTTGGGTGATTCTTTGGAATCTGCAATTAGCAATGTTTACACTGATGTTGAGAAAATAATTTGGTCTAAAAAATATCACAGAAATGATATTGGAAAAAAAGGCTTATCTTATTTTTGAGTTTGAAACATTCTATCTTCAGTTATAATCCAATCCATGTTTATGTCATGTTCTGATTTTGGAATATTTTTTATGATTTGTTTTTCTAGTGTTAGGGAAATTGTCATAATGTCATTTTTTGCTAAAAATTTATCATAAAATCCATGACCATATCCTAGTCTAACTCCTGTAGGTGATATCCCTACTGTTGGAACCACTATGATGTCTAAATCATTATCAACTTTACAGTCCTCTTTGGGCTCCATGATGTCAAAATTGCCCATTTCTAGGCTTGCAAAATCATCAATTTTTCTAAAATCCATGCTTTCACCTGTAACTTTTGGCAAAAATACCTCTTTTCCTTTACTGATTAATTCTTGAATAATGTCTTGTGTTAAAATTTCACTTCCTATTGGATAGTACAGTCCAATTTTTTGAGCATCTTTGAAAGCATACACTTTGTTAATTCTTTTTTGCATTTTTTTACTTGCAATTTTTAATAAATCAAAAGATGTATTGTCTCTTCTTTCTAGTAAGAGTTCCCGTAATGCATTTTTTTTACTATTATCTTCCAATTTGAATCCCTAGTGATGTGGCAGTAATTGTATTTTTTAATAACATTGCAACGGTCATTGGACCTACTCCGCCTGGAACTGGTGTGGCAAATGATGCTTTTTCAATAATTTTTTCATAATCACAATCCCCTACTAATTTTTCTTTAAATCTTGATATTGCCACATCAATTACAATTGCCCCTTCTTTGATCATCTCTGGAGTTAGGATAAATTTCTCTCTATCACCTACTGCAGTTATTACAATATCTGCTAGTTGACAAAATTTTGTAATGTCTTTTGTTTTAGAATGACATGTTAATACCGTTGCATTTTTTTCTAACAATAAATGATACAATGGTTTTCCTACCAAATTACTTCTGTTAATCAGTACAATATTTTTACCTTGCAAATCAATATTATGATGATCAAACATTTCCATAACCCCTGATGGAGTACATGCTACAAGAGCTGCTTTTTTCATTGCTAATAATCCTGCATTATGTGGGGTGAGTCCATCTACATCTTTTATTGGTGAGATTCGTGATGTTGTGGCAAATTCATTTAGATGTTTTGGCAATGGTAATTGAACTAAAATTCCATGCACTGATACATCTGCATTTAATTCATCAATGATACGGTTCAGTTCCTGCTGAGTAACACTTTCATCAAGTTTATGGTCTTTGGTGATAATTCCTACTTCTTCACATGCTTTGTGTTTATTTTTAACATATGTTGCAGAAGCTGGATTATTTCCAATCAAAACTGTGGCTAAACACGGGTTAACTCCTTGTGTTTTAAGTTCAGATGCTGCTTTTTTGACCCTGTCTTTGACTGTTTGAGCGATTATTTTACCATCAATTCTAATTCCAGTCATGATGTTTTTTCCAAGTTATTGATATTTAATTCTTGGAATGTTGCATGAAAATCTTAGAAAAGAAATTAAATGGTAATTTTGTTAATTATGGTATGTTTGTAATGATCGCAGACGTCCAACTTAAAGACGGTGCAGAAGATGGTTTCAAAACTTGGTTTTCAGAATCAAACAAGGCCTTATCTGGGTTTCCTGGATTTGTATCTAGAAAGTTTCTAAAATCTACTGATGGAACATACAGAATTGTTGTGGAACATGAAAGTAAAGAAACTTTCATTCAAATGCATAACAGTCCTGAACATGAAAAAATTCATCCTGCTGGCCATGCTTTTATGAGTGGACCACCTCAAAGAAAAACCTATACAGTAGCTGCTGAATAAAATTGAAACTAGATTTTGATTTATCTTCTTATTTTGAGAAGGTTAAAAACAGCAATTCTTTTTTTCATACTTTTATTAATCGAGATAGTCTTGCTGTTGGTCTTTTAGTTTTAAAACCTGGAGAAGAAGATACTCAAACTCCCCATGCCAGCGATGAGGTGTATTATGTTATTTCAGGTAATGGATTTTTAAAAATTAAAAACAAAGATTATTCTGTTTCAAAAGATAAATTATTTTTTGTTGCAAAAGATGTTAAACACCATTTTCATAGCAATACATTAGAACTCAAGGTATTGTATTTTTTTGGTGGACCTGATGATTAACTAATTATTGTTTTTCTTCCTAAAACTTTGATTTTTTTTCTTGCAAATAGACTAACTGCTTGTGGATAAATTCTATGTTCTTCTTTTAGAATTTTTTTAGATAATGATTTTTCTGTATCTTTATTTTTAATTTCTACAATTGCTTGAATTATTACTGCTCCTGTATCCATCCCTGCATCAACAAAATGAACTGTACATCCTGAATATTTTGCACCATAATCTAGTGCTTGTTTTTGTGAATTTAATCCTGGAAATGCAGGTAACAATGCTGGATGAATGTTAATGATTTTATTTTTATATTTTTTTACAAATTCTGGACTAATTATTCTCATAAAT
>Ga0233448_1002548_pt1 | contig 12716 bp, 9 predicted proteins | sample SI_124_October20_2_FD_183015 | JGI IMG/M metagenome (GOLD analysis project Ga0233448, IMG submission 183015) | Seawater microbial communities from Saanich Inlet, British Columbia, Canada - SI_124_October2016_150_MG | ecosystem: Environmental > Aquatic > Marine > Inlet | place: Canada: British... | reverse complement strand
TGTCGCACTGAGCGGCTCTTTAGAGCTAGAGCCAGCCGAAGTGCAACGCCTCAGCAAAATGAAAAAGGCCTCCCGAAAGGAAGGCCTTTTTTTTTCGCTCCGGAGGGAAGGTAAAGTTAAGAAACCTATGCCCATCCAAGTATCAATTCATAATGTCCTATATAATCAAAATCTTATGACAACCCCTTCGTTAACTATCCAAGGGGGTAAAATGTCCGTTTTACTACCGATTTCACCAAATTCCCGAAGCCGTTGCGAACCCCATCAAAAATGGTTAACAAAATACCAAAAAAATGAACTTGAAAAGCGGAAAAAAGAAGCAAGAGCTGAAGAGTATATTCGCCTCCTGGAGCTGTATGATTTTTCCCGAGCAGAGCTAGCAAGATATCTGGGTGTGAGTCGAGCTTGGGTTACTACTGTGCTGAATAATACACGATGACATCAATCTTTAACTATCCGCCCACTCTCAATCTTGACTAATAGTGTTTTTTCAGAGCCATGCAATCCTGCCTTTAAGCCCTCAAAAGCAGGCTCCACAATGATTTTTAAGTCTCCACTGAACCACTCCGCAAATAAAGGGTCGACTCCTTCCAACCGGAGCCCACCCTCAAGCTTATTGAGGAAAAGTTGATCACCCACTATTTCCCAGGATCCAATATACCCTCTTAAACAGGCACTGGAAAATCTCGTGATTTCCTCTTTGGGTAACGTGATAATTCTGGGGTGATTCTCAGGGAAATATGGGAAGGAAAACATCGATAAGTCTTTACCCTCGTATATTATATTTTCGTGCAACTGATGTGTCATGGTATGCTCCACCAACGCTGCTTTTTCTTTTCACCACATTGCTCGATAAACAAATCAATTTTCTCCACATGATCAGAATAGACCTGAGTCTGGGTTTTCAAATCAGCCAGTAAATTGAATTTACATATATATTTCTCAAACTTCTGATCTGGAGGGTCCGTTCTAGCGCTTCTCGCCTCCATGTTATAATAAATCAGAGCTGCTTCTTCCTGTGAAATTTGCGCTCGCAATAAGTTAGAGTAGACACGTTTCTCTTCATCATCAAGGGGATGTTCATAAAGGTAATTAAGCAAATATCTCAGAGTGCGAAAATAGCTATTAAAGTCAATAGGATCTTCGTCGTAAAATCCATTAAATATCGATACAGAGTTGTGCTCAGGCAACTCTTCGAACCTACTTTTTAATTCAAGGCAAATTGATTCCAACTTTTGTCCATTGGATTGTGTCCACCCCACGTCCAGCTTTACCTCTTTTAGATGTGCCAATAATTTGAAGAAGGTTTCGTTCATCTCAGTGCGAGCAATAAATTGCATTTGCTCATCTATTTGAGATTGTTGTTTTATCATGGTGATTATAACACCAATTAAAGCGAACCCAGAGATAACGACACCTAACGCCCCATAGCTATCTCCAAATGTTCCAGGCGAGCCAGGAAGACCGAACTTGTCCTGGACATACCCATTATATTTCTCTATTAGCAGCCACAAAGAAGCCATACCTATCACCCAGGGGATTAAAATTTTAACCCCTTTTTTGATGGCTCCCAGTATTGATTTTTTCCTCATAGACTTCCTCTATTGTTCGTTGTCAAATTCTATTTGTGCACCCCGATGTTCAACTAACATCACTGATAATTGACAGAACTTCAGGTATAATCAAGTTACGTATATGTGTGAAGGTTTAATAAACCATTGGCAAATAGTTCATCTTCTGTACCGATACACACATTCACTGACCACATTTTGTTTCCACTTGCATCAATATAATGGAAGCCAGATACAGTAGCATCCTTCTTAACAAACTGGACAAGTTTTTCCTTTACAAGCAACTCTTTGAGCATTGATTCTGTGTATTTTTCTATTCCAGATGTAGAAAAAAAGAATGTCAGCATTGTTATTTGGTCTTCTGCCCAACATTCAATCCGATATGAACGTCCATCAGATAGATTCCCTTCATTCCACGCTAAATCTAGTGCCTCATTTTCAGCAGATTTAATAAAGTTGGGTGTTTGATTTGAACGGTCTGGCTTTGGGTACATTGCAATTTTTCCTTTTAACCCTGAAGTCTATTCCAGACAATCTTAGTAATATCACTAGAGATATCATCAGGATGCGCAGGGTATCCATCTTGAGGAACCCAATGACCTAGAAGGTTTCGAACCCATAAGCCAAAACCGAAATGCTCGTTAATGAGATCCTCTTTATGGACCCGTTTAAGATGTTCTTCTTGCTCAGCTGACATTTCTGAAAGAACAATTGACACTGCTTCTTCAATATTATTTGGCCTATCTGATCCCATATGCTGAAAGTTATTCCTGGAAGACCTTCTCAAAAGTATAATTCGACTTGTGCTTGTTAATATACATATTGGTTCCAGGTTCGAGTCCTGGGCGGTGTACAAAGATAAGGTCTTCCATCGGAAAGCCTTTTTTATGTACATCTGTCATTGAACGAGGTCCTCACTAAGGTGATGGCGCCACTTGGGGAACAATCACAGTCAATTTTATCAATAGCCCTATGTCAAAGAGGATGGTGCCCCGTTCACTAATTTTTACACTGGCTCAGGTTTTAGGGGGAAGGTCAGGATGGAAATTCAAAGATTGTCGTTTGCCTTGTCGTTGATCAACTTCCATCCGCTGGTACCAGGAGTCAAGTAACTTGTTCGCCAAGGGAGTTTAAAATATTATTCCGGTCATACACGCGAATGGTATCCAAAGCTTTCCGGGTTTTCCCGGCGGTGAGAGTATTTGTGGCCATCATAAATTTGTTAGGCAAAAATCCGCATAAACTGCGATTCAATGTGGATTGATTTCTACAAGACCTGCGGATATCCGATCCTACAGTCATTATCAGCCAAAGTTTCTAACCATTTAATCTGCTCAGGTGATAAAGCTAATGGCGTCATTGCTAAATTAAGTTCTTCGAGATTGGTTAAACGAACAATACTAGGAGGCAAGCTATTTAGAAGCTCGTTACCACCTAAACGGAGTTCACGTAAGTTTAATAATTTACCAAGGCTTTCCGGTAATTTTTCTATCTGTGAATCTTCAATAGATAATGTCTCTAAATGAGTAAGCAGTCCCAAAGTTTCCGGTAATTCGGAGAAATATGAAGAATCAATATAGAGTCCTTTTAAATATATTAATCCCGGGAACTCATCTGGTAAATTTGGGAAAAATGTTTCGCTTTCGGGCAAACAAGATATGCCAAGATAGGCTAATTTATTTAGCTGGCCTAACGCAGTTGGTAAATACGATATTGAGTTAAATCCCAAAAAAATTGATTCTAGATTTTTTAAATTCCCGATTTCAGAAGGTAGATATTCCAAATCATTCATCGAAAGGTCTAGACTTCGGAGGTTTTTTAAGTCACCAATTTCTGGGGGTAATTCTTTTAGCTCATTCACATCTATGGTAAGGAATTGCAAATTTATTAGCTCACCAATTGCATGGGGTAAAAGTTGTAGATTATTCGTAGATATCTGCAATCGATGGAGATTTTTTAGCTTGCCAATGCACACTGGCAAGAAGTCTAGTTTATTGTCGTCAAGAAAAAGGGCCTCAAGGTTGGTCAAGTCACATATCTCGGGTGGCAGGCGTGATATTTTACTTGACACTACTGAAAGTTTTTTGAGGCGCGTCAACTTTCCGAGTTCTTTTGGAAGGTCCGTGATTCTAAGATTATAAAGGGCAAGTTCTTCAACATTAAGGAGTTGCTCTTTAGTCCGCGGTAACCCTTGCCAGTAACCCCTTTTACCAGTATAAAACGCGGACGGTTCTTTAACCCAGTGCTGGTCTGGTATTTCATGGGCATCTGCCCAATTCCAGATTCTCTGGAGCCAATTGTCCTTGCAGAGTAAAGCTTCATTTTCGTTGTGTTTATGTTGGATATTCATCTTACTAATCAAACATCACATCCGGGTTTATTTCAGCAGGGCTGCGCCACTTAATCCCATAACGTTTTTCCAGTATCTGTTTTTGCCGCCCCCAGAGAATGTGACATGAGCCTTCTAATTGTAGAGTCCCGTCCTGCTCCATCGAAAATTCCGCTTCAGCTTCAGCTGCCTTTATAAGCTTTTTTTTCTTGGGGTCTCTTTCTTGGGGGTCGCGTTTCATTTTTTATTAATACTCGCCTCTACAATTACGACCTCTTCATTTGTGAGCCCGTATAGCCCATACAATATTTCGTCTATTTTAATTTCACGGCTGGTCGTGTCAGCTTGAGTATTTACTTGCTTGGAAGTGATAATATGGTCTACCAATTTGATAATTCTATTTTGCAGTTCTCCTGATATATCTGGGATAGGGATATTGAGTAATGGCTCTTTATCTACTTGAAAATTATTGCCTTGCATCTTACCCCTATTCCTGAGTAAAAATGCACACACTGTTGAGTTCAAGTATGCTGTTAGAAATAACTGATTTGTTTTTACAGTTTTTATTACATAGAAGGTAGCAGAAACATAGCAGTCAAAATCTGTGTAAGTAAAGGACGGTCTGGTAGAACATTTTCGTAGGGAAATAATTTTTTCCCCTGTAAAGAACTCCTTATTTCTACTTCGATGTAACCCATATGGTTTATTATCTGAACTGATAATTGGTACATATTTATCCAGGTGATTCTTAATATTTGGATATGGCTTCATTTTCTTGGGATTTTTAAACTTTGATGAAGTATAGATAATCCAATATTTGTTCTTAGAATCGCCAGAATACCGAATCAATTCGCCGGTTGTATAATAAGGTTTTATTAGTGTCTTTTCTGTTTTTGTGAGTCTTAAATGATGCAACTCAGAAGTATTTAATGCAAAGATGCCATCACCAACAGCATATTTCCCACCCAGTATTTTGCTATTTTTTCTATTCAAGAAATCCTGTGGGAAAACAACTCCTTGAGCAACTTCACTTTCATTCAAATAAAAACTGTTCAGTTTTTCTATCTTTTGCAAAATACTCTCAACTACCGGGTTATTAAATATCAATGATTTATCGGTGTATTTACTCTTAATAATACTTGGTGAAAACAATGAGTTGTTATCGGTTTGTTTACTCTGCAATACATCCATTACATCTGAATAATCAATGGCATTTTCATTTAATTTTCGAAAATCGAATGTATAGTCATCTATGTCATTTTTTCTTTGAAACATCATGATCATAGTTTGGATACCTGCAGAATCAAATATCTTATAATTGTTAAAATCAATGAGCTTTAGAACTTGAGTATTATTAATTACTTTATTGCGCATCTTGGATGCACCAAAATTGGTCACCCAATTATTTGTAGCAATGAATGATAAAACAGCATCTTTTTTCAAAATATCTATGCTATTGCATGCAAACAGATACCAAATATCCATTTTCCCTTGATAGTAGGGAGATACGTGCAAGCCGTCAAATGCATGCCGATCTGTATATTCTTTTATGTATGGAGGATTGGCGATAACCACGTCAAACCCTCCATTATCTCTAAATACATCCGCAAAATAAAGTTTCCACGGGAAGAAGTTTCGAACCTTATTCCCATGGGTCATTTCTTTCAGCTCGGTTTCAATTTCATTTGTTTCATGTGGAGATAGGCTTTTTTTCTTCTCCAATTCATGGTGAAAAATATTGAAGATGGCCTCTTCAACACACTCTCGTTTATTCTTTTTATCGTTGGGATGTTCTGCGTTGAAGAAATCTGCCTGTTTAGTGTGTAGACCTTCAATTAGTTCATCTAAGTCAGATAGCGCAGAGCTCCCAGAAAATGCATCTAATTGTTCTGATTTCTTTTCAATATTTAGCGAAATTCCATGAAACTCTTCGATCAGAGAATTGCCCTGCATAATTTTATATTCCAGGTTGGGTAAGGTCTGTATATGGGAATAATCATTTTCATCAACTACCAATGAAAGCCATAGTCGAAGTTTAGCAATGTCAATAGCACCTGGATCTAAGTCCACACCATAAATTGATTCTTGAATGCAATGTCTTTTTAAAGTGTAAGTGGTTTCCTTCTTCTCAAGATAGAGTTCTAACACCTTTCGTGCTTTTACTATTTCATTTAGCATTCCTACAGGGAACGCACCTGAACCAATAGCAGGATCACATACCTTGATATTTGACAGTGCATCATCTAGAGTCCTAGCATTGTCCTTTATAGAATCCATTAAAACAGACGGGTATTTTGTCCCTTCTTCATGAATAGCGGTTTCCAATTCGAGAATAGTATCGCCTTCCCGAATCAGCGCTTCGATGTCAGTCTTAGGTACACAGGGTTTGACTTTGTGTTCTAATTGAAGTTTTAAATGCTTTTTAACAGCCTTATTTCCCACCAAATCAAGTTGGGTTTTACCAATTTCTTGAAATGATTCTGATTGCTTATTTACCTCAGTATCCAAATAATTGATCAGCGATTCCTGACACATATAATGGACAATCGTGCGGGGGGTATAATATGCACCTTTCCCTTTTCGGATATTTTCAGGCAGCAAGTTTTCAAAGACCTTGCCTAGCATTTCGGGGTCAATGGCTACTTCTTTTTCAAGCGGTTCATCTTCACGCACTGTAAAATTATACTGGTCAAATGTATTAAAGACATCTGCCATCAGCTCATTATCAATCCAGATATCTGTTTCTGACCAGTTATAATCTTTGAGAGGTTCAAATAAACCACCATTTAGGAAAGGTATTTTACAATCTAGTGGAGAATAATAATCATTGTCGTGTTCTGAAGCCAATGCCTCATAAAAAAGCGGTTCCAGGATATCATTAAAAAAATTACTATAATCAACAAATTCTTTTTTAAATAAGCGTTGTAAAAAGTTTTTGGGACCTGTACCCCAATTTTTAAAGTTTCTTTTATCATCCCTCCCTACTCCAAGCCAACCCTTCTTTTGCAGGAAATATAGGAATACGATTTGCCCCATTAGTTTCTTGGCAAAATTGGCCGTATCAATCGACTTTGATCTAAATTCTTTGGCTATCTTGCTATCGGCACTTGCAATACCATCCAGCTCTATATGAATACGTTCAAATAAATCCCTATAGTCTAGATAGAATTGTTTAGAGACAGCATCTACGCTAAATGCCGCTTCTAATGAGCCTAGGGTAGGATTGTTGCGATCGTTCTCAAGAATTGGTAAGAGTTGAGCTTGAGCGGTATGATTTGGCTCATTTTTCCCAACAAGAAAAGAGAAACGCCTTGCCGAAGTAATGTCTTTTCGGACTGTTACCCTACCACTTACATTGGTTTCCAATTTGTATTCCATACGGATATAGGAGAAACGCCAATCATCTGGATCTTTGGAGAAATAAGCTACCAGGGCAGCATCTTTACTATCACGACCACTCAAATAGTCAGCAGTAAAATTTCTAAGCGTTGACCTGGATCGTTCTAATGCCCATTCTTTTTTGATCTGAACGACTAAGACATCAATTTTAGCGTCCATGGGATCCGTGTATGTGCCAAGTCTTCGATATTTTGTGATATGCGGTTTAAATTTATCTTTGATATAATTTCCAGAAATGTAGCCAAAGCTTTTTTCTTCGTCTAAGGTGTTGAGAAGGTTAATAGCAAAGTTTCTAAAACGAGATTCTTCAAAGGGAAAATTAAATGTACCCTTGATCAGACCTTTTGCCGTATTACTGTCCACTATCTACTCCCCTTTAGCCACTCTGAAAGTATGACCTCCCGCTTTGCATAAAACATGTCTGAATGGGTCTGAATCTGCTTAGCTAAAAGGCGTACTGGAATTTCCTTTTTGAGAATGGTAAGCACTTTCATCGGTTCAACTACTTTTTCAATTTGCTGTTTAATTCTCTTGGTCGCATTCTTGGGAATTATTCCCTCAGCATATTTCTCGAGAACTGCTTTAATAAACTCATCGTCTTCGTCAGTAAACGCAGGAAAGACCCTAAATTCTTTCACTTTTAGCCTTTGGACTACATATCTCTCATTTGATTGACCAGACGAACCCTTTTCAGCCTCTACAACCTCCTCCTGTGTTAACTTGTCGAAGTATTCTTTATTCCCGTTGAGATAGTCATAGTAATCTTTCGGCACACTGATCTTGGCTGTTTCAGATTCACATTCGAACAACTTCACTGCTTCGAAAAAAGTTATCTCATCAACTACTCCTGCTTCTTTGAGGACAAATTTTTTCAACCTACCCTTCCTGAAAAAGGTGACCAAACCATCACCTTTAATCTCAAGAAGCCTACCAGAACGTGATTTCAGAGGAAGCTTTTTAATTTTATTGAACAGATCTGGCTGTTGATCTCTGACATCTCGAATAATTTTTAAATATTCTAATTCAGAAATCAGATCATCTTCTTGCTCGTATGTTTCTTTCGCATTTAGTTTCTTATACAAATTGTCCCCAAAAAGCTCAAACGACCCGACAACCTCCTCCTCGGTCAAATACTTTGCGTCCTCCCCAAGCGTATCATGAAATGCCTGTATTTTGGCCTTAATATTTGACTCAAGTCCTATTTCAGTCTCAGACTCGTCGGTAGGGAAAAAGTTGTATATATGAATTTCAGGATTTTCTGAACCAACACGATTCACTCGACCGACTCGTTGTAGAACTTTTGTTGGATTCCAGGGTAGGTCGTAATTAATCACACTATATGAGCGGTGAAGGTTAACTCCTTCAGCTAAGACATCCGTGCTAATAAGGATTTGAACCCGGTCATCAGGTTCCTTAGAACGAGGATCATAGTTATTTGTTATAATGCGACGAGCTTTTAGCTTGGGAACAGATTCTCCACACCACGTACCGCCTTTACTAGAGAAGAACATTACCTGTCCATCAAATATCTTATCCAGTACTTCGTAGAGGTATTGTCCCGTTTCCATCGACTCGGTAAAGACCAATATCTTTTTATTATTTAGACCTCCTCCTGGATTAAGTTCCTGAACAAATTTTTCAGCCTTTGGATCTTTAATGATATCTGCCCATAGTGATTTGATGGTTCTCAATATTTCACGATCTTCTTTTAAAACATCTAGATACTCAGCTTTGAATTCTCCAGCATCATATTCCTGAATTTTGCTTGATTCTATGAGCTGTTGAATTTTCTCTTCGTCATCATTATCTAGCAAGTCGTATACGTCTACCGCTTTACTTATTAGGACACGACCAGATTCAAACATGTTAATAAAATCCTCATAGGACTTGAGGAAACGTGAAACAGATTTCTTAAAAGCATAGAATGAGCTCTCTAATCTTTTAACAAGAATTCCCTTCATAAACCCACCAACATTTCGCTGGCTTTGAAGTTCGAATTCTGAAAGAGGGCGATCTATATAGACAAGAGGCATATACCTGGAGTACTTGAAACTCTTTAAATATTCAATAGTACTACTGAAAACAATCCCACCCTCATGATCAAATTTATAGACTAATCGTTTGGGATTTACCACTTCAGGAAAAAAGAGGCCCTGTTGGTCCATATCTTTGCTGAAGTAATTTTTAATCTCATTTCGGGTTCTGCGTACCATGATATGCTTCAGTACTTTTTCCCTGATTGCCGCAGAGCCCTCTTTTATTGTTTCTAAGTATTCTGGGTCAGATTTCTTCAGTTTGTTAAGCTTGGTCATCCAGCCAGTGAAAAAACGATCTAGGTTAACTACACCTGGGATATTGGAACGTTTCGGAGGTTGAAATAATTTGATCTGATTAAAAATATCCAAAAAAGTGTTATTAAGTGGTGTAGCAGTAACCAGGACGACTTTTTTTCCGTAAGTTATCTCAAGTAATTTTTCAAAGCCCTGTGTGTACTCGTTTCTAAATCGGTGAGCCTCATCGATAAAGATTGTTTCATACTTATCCACATCTTTCTGTAAAATGGTATCTAACTTACCAAGTGATTCTATTGTATATTTTTTTACACCAAAATCAAAAAATGTCTCGTCCCAATATTCCACAAGTACGGGTGGGCAAATAACTAGGATACCTCCGGAAAGTTGTTGGGCTAGCATAGCGGAGATAAATGTTTTTCCCAAGCCTACCACATCTGCAATGAAAACTCCATTGTAGGCATCCAATATCTTTTTTGCCGACACTATAGCATGCTGTTGATACTGAAGGCTCATAAATCCATCAGGCATATCTATTTCAATTTCCTGATCCATATTTATATCTTCTTTCAGATACTCATAAAGCATCTTTAGGTATAATTCGTATGGTGTAATATCAGGATTAATCCAGGTCTTTTTAAGAATGGTGTCAACATACTTGTCAGAGATATCTACACCTTCGGCCCATAATGTTTCAAACTGTTCAAGTGCAAAATCGACATCGTTTTTGTTTTTTAACTCGACATTGAACTCACGGTTCCCAACAAGGCCACTTGCTGAAAAGTTACTAGACCCAGTAATTACAGAACCATATGAATGTTGAATCGAGTCATATCGTGAGATATACACCTTTGCGTGGATATTGCTGCTGGGGTAAGCCTTAAATTCAAGTCTTTTTCCATTCCCCCCTTGCTCCCTATCTGCTTCAGGATCTCTGCAATCTGTGGTGAGGTATTCAATAAACTTCTTAATACCGAACTCAATATCATAGTCATCATTAGAAGCGTCTAATTCACTGACAATAGCATGTTCGGTCAGATCTCTTGCTTCTTTATGAGATACAAAGTCCAGGGTGGTTTGTTGTGTGGATTGATCTATTATCTCATATGTTTTTTTATCAACGTTCAAGCCCACTAGAATTCGAATTTTATCTACACCTTCAAGACTCTCTGCAAGTTCATAGAATCCACTAGTTCGAAAATAGCCTACCAACACATCAAAATATTGGACTGATCTGAGGGTAGCATTGAACCGATCACGGAGAGTTGCGTGCGGTTCATTTGTGAAAAAGGTTAGATCTGTAGTCATTTTGTGTCATCCATTTTGGTTAAGTGCTTTTCAATTAGTGGTCTTAGGCATATTTGTCATATGCTCTCCACACTTCGGACAAGGATGCTTGGCATCCCAATCTTGAACATTCGTAGAATTGCAATCAGGACACCGATTTAGAAAACTCGGGACAACATCCGGATCTCCTATAAGACCCCCACCATGAAATTCTATCGGGACTTCAACCAGCGATTTACATCCCATGCAGTGCCTTGTATCAACCGTGGCAATTGGTGCTTTATCAGGTTCGTCCCAAACTTGTGCGGTGTAACCACAGGAATGGCATATATACTTTGATGTAGTACTCAGGTTTACCCCCAGATTAGGAATTAAACTTGCCTGAATCTAGTCAGATGGTGCATTGTATCAAAAGATATACTGAAGAGTGGTCAGGGATTACCCTTCCTCAATATCTTGATCCTCAAGGTTCAATGGTAGGTCTAACTGTTAAAAATGCGGTATAACCTTTTTGTGGTAAAATCTGCCTTCCCTCAAGGTGTTATCGGTGTGAGTCAACTGAACGCCCTGAATCAAGTAATGCTATACTCCACATCAAGATTGTTACCCACGCACTCCTGGCAAGCCTCAGTCTCGTTAAAATCGGCATTGAGCCATTGCAGTTAAGTCAACAACTGGGTTAAAAGCTCAGTATGTATCAGACCCATTTTTAGTGATTATTTTCGATAGTAAACTGTAGGGTTGTTAAAAGTGCGGTATAATCAATAATATTAATAGGTTAAATGCATTTTTTACTTGACATACGCAATAAAGTGTACTATATTAAGAAATAGGTCGGCAAGAGAAAAAGACCTTCCCGAAAATCGAAGCTAACTCATGTGAGTTACCTGTCCCAGGAGCAGCACTTTAAATCCTGGATTATCCGCTCAGCGGAACTTACAAAAACCAACGGTACAACTATGAATAATTCAATTACCACGGAAGACTTTCCTTTGGCTTGCTGGATGCACAGCAACGCTGTCAGACTAACTGGCCATATCAGGGAAAACAACAAATCTACTTTCACTTTTACAGGTGAAAATGTGGATGATTTACTAAATGAATTTTATCAAGGATCAGCAGTAGGCAATATAGCTGATTTTTTTGCTAGCACCCGCCAGCTTAAAGCCATGATGTATAATGGTACAACAATACAACCACACAACAATTATGAATACAGAAAGGAAGCAACTTAATGAACTAGAGCAGTTTCTAGCAGAACTGCACGATGAGCAACTCTTTGAGATATTTACTGCACTTGAGATAAAGGGCAATGCTCAACTAAAATTATTCCCCACTTCGGTACCAACTCTGGACCCCGATATAATCGCAAAATACAATTTTCGTAAACACGGAATATGGTTTACTCCAAATTCCATGAAGAATGGTAAACGCCTTAAAGCAAATGCTATCAGGTTTAATGCCATTGTGTTAGACATGGATTTTAAAGGAACAGACGAAGAGATTACAGCTCAAAAGGCTGAGAAACTTGATATGCTGCTAAACCTTCAGCTCATACCTACTGTAATAGTTGAAACCCGAAACGGATTCCATCTATACTGGATTTTAGCAAAGAATGCTATTTTAGATATTGAGACATATGAATCTCTACAGATTCTCATGCAACAGAAGCTGGATACTGATCCAGGTTCCTTGGGAGCAGAGCATTTGTTTAGGGTACCAGGGTATAATCACTGGAAGGTGCAAGATGACCCATTTATGTGCCAGATTATCCATGCAGACTACACCAAACGGTATACCTATGATGAGCTGGTCCATAAATATGGTGGTAAGAAAAAG
>Ga0233448_1002543_pt1 | contig 12728 bp, 14 predicted proteins | sample SI_124_October20_2_FD_183015 | JGI IMG/M metagenome (GOLD analysis project Ga0233448, IMG submission 183015) | Seawater microbial communities from Saanich Inlet, British Columbia, Canada - SI_124_October2016_150_MG | ecosystem: Environmental > Aquatic > Marine > Inlet | place: Canada: British... | reverse complement strand
ACTTTTGTTGTTTTTTCAAGTCTTTCAACCGATAGCGTGATTCATCTTTATTGATCAAACGAAGCAACTCCTGCTGTTTTTTCTCTGACAAATGCTTTTGGATAAGCCTTGCCTGACGGTTTTCTTCATGCCCAATCGCCTTTGATAACAGCGTTTGCAGCGTTGAATACCGGGGTATGGCCACGTTCATTGACTTTAGCAGGTTAATCGCATCTTTAAACAGTTGGGTTTCATCGATATATTGAGCTGCGCGCTCTGTTAAATCAGATAATAAAGTGCTTTGAACGCCGTGATTACAACGATTATAGTTTTTAATGTCAAAAATGATATTATAGAGACGACGTCTTGTTTCTCGATCAATGTTTTTATTATGTTTATTAGCGTTAGGGAAATATCGTTCACAAATATAATGGTAATCGGTTTCTATGGTTTTCCAGCCATAGACCAAACAAACCTTTTTAACTTTGAAATAACCGAGCATCAGTAAAAAGTGGACTTTGTTGGGTGTTTTGTTTAACCGTTTTGCAATCTTTAGTTCTTCATCTGTGAAGGTGAAAAATAATTCACGTTCATCAGCATTGAATATGGGTACACTGTAGAATTCTCGTACCTCCGCTATTGAGAGAAGCGACAGCCGCTTACCTTGGTTATTCATCAATCCTCCTGCTAAAGGTGAGGATTGTACCGTAATCGATAGACAGGATGATTAGTTATGAACTAAAATTGTAATTTTCTCAAATGGCACCATGCTCTGTATCCCTTATGTAGCAATGGATTTCAGAATAAGTGTGACATTTTGCGGCTTTCTGGGTTTTAGGCCAATAAAACACTCATTAAAGAAGCAAGACAAGAATTGCTGAGAAAAGGAATCAATCCATCTCTTGATTCTATCCGTGTTCAATTGGGAAACACAGGGTCAAAAAGCACAATACATCGCTACTTAAAGGAAATTGAAGAACAAGAAGCTGTTCAATTAAATGATGAAGATTTACTGAATAATACCTTAAAAGAAATGATTTCACGCCTTGCCTCACAACTAAATGCCGATGCTAACGAGATTGTAGAGAAAAACGAAGAAGAGTCGTCTAAAAAAATCAATCAATTGAATGACGACCTAAACACCTTTAAAAAACAATTAACTCATGCAGAAACACAAATAGAATTATTAGAAACAAAGCTACTAGAAAAAGATGAACTAATCGCACAGCAACAATATAAAATTCAAAACCAACAGTTAGAATCGACTGAATCACACGAAAAAATCAATCAATTGATCGATAGAATCAAAGATAAAGACAATTATCTTGCCTCTCTTGAAGAAAAACATAATCACTCTAGAGATGCACTGGAGCATTATAGGCAATCAGTTAAAGAACAGCGTCAGCAAGATATTCGCTTGCATGAACAACATATCCAACAACTGCAAGTAGAGCAACGCAATCTTAACCAAACTCTTGCAGTAAAACAGGAAGATATTGCCCGGCTAAATGCAGATAATAGTCGTTTGGTTACTGAGTTGAAAGGATCAGGAAATGAAAATATTAAGATCGAAAAGTCACTGGCAAAAACAAAGCAATCACTTGAACTGGTAAGCAAAGATGTTAGTTTATTCAAAGATCAGGTTGATTTACTATCAGGACAAATTGAGGATAAAGACTCTCAAATAATGTCACTTAAAGATGAAGCCCAATTACAAATAAGCAACAGTAAGCAATTGGAGCAAGATTTGCTGACTGCAAAAGTGGAATTAAGAGCAAAAACCGATATATTTAATGAATTTAGTGCGAAATTAAACATCAAAAATGAATGATGTTTTTTGAAATATTTTTGTTATGACCGCCACTTTTTCCGCTGAGCGACAAGTATTTAAAAATCGTACAAGTTCATTTTTGGTTGAGTTAATAGTGAATATAACTGCTCTTGTTCCATTTAAAAACTGAGTCAGTTGTTCAATGCTCTTTAATTCTTCTAGTTTCATGATCGTTTTCATCCTTAGATGATGAACGATTTTTAACCAAATTTGACTGCTTCAGGCTCATTTCATATTGGACAAGGCTACACTTTGAAAAACATATTAGAAAGAACTATACTTGAACAATGATAAAACATTTATTACTACTTTCAATATTTATCTCTATTAATATATTAGTATATCTGTTTCCTGCAACTTCATATGCTGATTTATATCTCTATAGAGATAAATATGGCAAATTACATATGAGGGATAAGCCTGAAAACAACAATTCTTATACACTTCTTAAGAAAACGTCCGCCTACCAACAAAATAGCAATAAAAAAGAGATCCATCCGTCAAAACCAATCCAGAAATATACCTACGAACCCAAAAAAACTTCCCACAAACAAAATAGCAATAAAAAAGAGATGCGTCCGCCAAAACTAATCCAGAAATATACCTACGAACCCAAAAAAACTTATATCAGTAAACGGGTAGCTTTGGTCGTAGGTAATAGTGCTTATCAGAATACCTATGAGCTGACAAATCCAGAAAATGATGCTTTAGCCATCGGAAAGAATTGAAAAATGTCTAATAATAAAGAATCATTTTCACCTAAACAACAAGAAAAATGGAGTGCCGGAGTAAGTGCTGCAAAAAAAGCACTAGCATCTAGAGACACCCCTATTTATATTGTGGATGAATTACCCGGTTTAACAATAGAGCCAGATATTGAGGCAATGGGCTGGAATTCAATATCGGCAAGTGAGGAAAATTCTAAAAGATGGTCTAAAATAAAAAATAATCAGCAATAAATATAATTCGAAAAGTTTTAACTATGTTTACAGAAGCTCGTCTAAAACTCCCCTTGGCTAGGAGCTTTTCGCTCATATTGGTAAAATTTACAACAAAACTATGGTAAGTGAGTCAAAGCAAGACAAATGAACATAACAACAATATTTTATAAAAACGAATATTCCGATTTTCTAAAAGCACAAACAAAGCAATGCATCATTTCTGAAACTATCGCCAATGAAAGTTTGGCAGTCATTGATGTTCTAATGACTTATGTGGAAATTGAAGGCAAAAAACTTGATGATATTAACAAGATCATCAATTTGTTTGTTGAGCGTGCATCTAAAGTGTTGCCCGATAATACGTTGAGATTTTATGTTTCTAGGTTATCAAATAGTCTCAATCTGTTTTTAAAATCAAGATCAAAATCAAGAATTGATGTCAGTTATGAACCGTCAAAACAATCATCTGTTTCTAAAAAAATGCCTACCCGTATTACTGTAAAAAAATCTAAACGAATATTTGTTCCTGATGATATTAAGATACCTGTCGTTAATGATGAAATAATGGATTCTTCTGTTGAGGAAAATAATAACGATCAAATAATACCACCGATTTCCTCTGAAAAAGTTTCTGTAAAACAAAAATCAACTGGATTAAAAAAGAAAACTAAAGACATTAAAAAAAGAAGTGTTGCTAGTAAAAGGCATTCAGTAAAAAAAATAATTCCAGATAAAATAGTTGAGCCAACTGTTGTAAATTCCAGTGATTTTCAATACGATTTTCCGGTCCCAATTCGTCACGATTTAATTGTTGTAATTAAAAGCTTACCGTCTAATTTAAAAAATTCTGAATATAAGAAAATTTGTTCGGTAATTAAAGCCTTAAGCCAATAAATTAATAAAAGAAAATATTGAGGAATAGAATTAATCGAATATCTTTTTCCCACCAAACCTTAATCCCAATATTAAACTACAATCATTATTATAAACCCTACTCTTACACAAAAAGGATATAAATTCATGTCAGATAAGCTTCTCAATATTTTAGACATTAACGATTACATACTAGAACTCGCTGACCAAAAAATAATCACAAAAGGTCTATCGAGTGCTATTAGAACTGCGATAAAATCGGTTATTGATATTTTGGGTATAGAGAGTGAAAAAGTCGATAATGTTAATATAAGTGAAATAATTAATAATTTTAAAGAGTCGGCTAAATCAAAAATGAGTGATAATACGATTAAGTTATATTCATCGAAATTTAAAAAAGGGATGACGCTCTATATCGATTATTGCAATAATCCAGACAAAAAAATTAAATCAAATCCTAAAAAGAAATCAGTTAAGAAAAAAGTAGCAAAAAAACAGAAAACAACCGATGTTAAAGAGGTTGCTATTACACTTCCTGCGGTCATTCAGGTCATGGAGAAGCCAAGACTTTGCAATTTCCCAATTCCAATTCGGCCGAATTTAATGGTTGAATTAATGAATTTACCGCATGATTTATCAAAAATAGAGGCGCAGAAGATTTGTGCAGTTATAAATGCTTTGAGTAATCAATAGTTAATTGTTTATTTTATATGATCCATAATTCCTTCTAATTCATCATTACTTGAATAAAAAAATGTTACTTTACCTGAGCCATTTTTTTTAGAAAAAATATTAACTTTACACCCTAATTTTTTAGATAAATCAGATTCACAAGATTCAACATTAGGGTCTTTTGAATGCGTCTTCTTACTACTAGTTTTTTCATCTCTAGCAATATATGACTCTAATTGATGTACAGAAAGTTCTTTATTTAACACTAAATTAGCGTATTCAAGTTGCTTTAAAGAAGAGCAAACCGAACAGAGTACCTTTGCATGGCCAAAAGTTAGATCATTAGCAGAGATCATTTTTATAACCGAATCATTTAAATTAAGAATTCTCAATATATTAGAGATTTGAGAACTAGATTTTGATACAGATCGTGCTATATCTGCTTGCGACATCTCAAATTCATTCTTCAGCCTCAAATAGCTTTTTGCTTCTTCAATAATATTAAGTTCTTCTCGTTCAATATTTTCAACTATTCCTACAACAAGAGCTTCTTTATCTGACATGACTCTAATTATACAAGGTATTATATCAACACCCGCTTTTTTTGCGGCACGCCATCTTCTTTCACCCGCAATAATTTCAAATGAATCTTTGCTGTCTTTCTTCTGTCTTACAACTATTGGCTCAATAATGCCATTATTTTTTATACTTATAGAAAGGTCATCAATATTATTAAAAGAATCACGAGGTTGTTTTGGATTACGAAATATTTTATTAGCATTAATATTCTCAAAAATTCCATCTTTTATCTCGATGTTTAAATCAAACATTTCATCGGCTTCATTACCCGTCGATTCTATGGGCATCCCTCCCCTTCTTTTGGCTTTTGGTTTGAGTTTATTTGTATCTAATTCCATGGTTTATTCCCTTTTATTCTGAATCAATGCTATCAATAATTGACTGCATAACAATTTCTGCTTGTATTCGAGGCCCCTTGTATGGATTCTCAGTAATAGCTTTTCCTGTGTTTTGAACAGCACGATATGATGGTGATTCATAAATACATCCATCAATATATTTGTAGCCAGCATAGTTTATATATTCTTCGGTATCACGCCTTTCTGTTTTTGTACCGATGCGATTCATAACGAAATACATTTTGTTTTTATTAATTCCAGCTTCAACGAGTGCTCTAAATAATTTTACACCCGGAATTAAATCATCATTACTGGGGCCACTTGGTTGAATTATTAAGTTTGAAAGTTTGGCTAATTTCAATGTTTGTTTTTCTGCTTTAGCTTCAGTATCGATAATAAGGAAATCATATTCATCGTTTTTAATGATTCTATTCATTTTTTTATCGTTTATAAATTCGACAGAACTAATAGCTCCTAATTCTTTTGATAGACGATTTTGGTACCAGTTGATGCAAGTGCCTTGTTTCACATCTAAATCTGCCAGTTTGACTTCAAAATTATTTTTAGATAATTCTGCAGCAAGAGCTCGTGCTATTGTGCTTTTTCCAACCCCACCTTTCTTGCTTATCATTGATATAATGTACATTATTAAAGACTTCTCATGATTAAAGAAAAAATATTATTCTAATATAATAAGAATAATTATGAAATTGTGAAATATAAAATATAATTATTTTTTAAATATTTCAATTTAATATTGTTCTATTCAAGCAAATGTTTCCACGTAGAAACATTGCGGTAAATTGGTCAAATGTTTCCACGTAGAAACATTGAGGTGAATTGGTCAAATGTTTCCACGTAGAAACATTGCGGTAAATTGGTCAAATGTTTCCACGTAGAAACATTGAGGTGAATTGGTCAAATGTTTCCACGTAGAAACATTGAGGTGAATTGATCAAATGTTTCCACGTAGAAACACATAGTTAAAAACCGTAAATCTTTTCTTTAGAGCATTAATTACAGTGGTTTAAGGTATATATTCTCTCTGGAATGGATTAGGAAAAGTTTTGCCCTTTAACTTAAGCAAGCCTTTCCACCAGAGTATATGCAATAAAAACCCTTCTGGCATCCCTTCCCTGATTCGCCTTACAATACGTGTAGAAACCGCACCTATCATCATAGCAAACCAAGTATGGTCAACTAATACACCAACACATAAAATGGCTGTAAATATTAAAAATTCATCAGCTGTCCACATGATCATGATTCTTGGATCATCAACATGAACAGGAAATTCTATTTGTTTCATCATTTTTTCCCTATTTTTCGGTACATACGCCTTCATTGACAAGTTTATCTGGTACCGTCGAATTATTTAATCGAACTTGTTCATCAGCTGACATTTCATCACCATCACAAAACCTCCTCCATAATGATTCTAACGCTTCATCAGATAGACTATCTTCAACCATTATATCTTCATCAACCGGTGGTTTAATGATTCGACTACTGGGTTGTATTTTTTTAGGCTGAACAACATGAACCTTTTTTAAAACAATGACCGGACTAGTATAATCAGGAGTAAAAACATGCCGAGAAGAGGGGGTGAACTCAATAATATCAGATTCATTCTTAATATTATTAACGCCAAGATAAATTGGTTTTGTTATGGCAACTGAAATATCATCCATCATTAAAACCTCGTTAGTTTCTTTTAAACCACTGCAACCATATAGCATCACCACAGGTGCAATGAGTAACCAAATATTTTTCACAAGTTATTCCCCTTTATATTTTTTGATGTCGTATATTCTATTGAAAATAATTAATTCAATAATATCGTTAACACACCAAAATTGACTTGTTAGCAAAAAATAAGGCATTAGATTCAACGTATAATTAATGAATCAAATTCAATAAGACGGATTAAACAATGTTTAATAAAATAACAAATATTTTCCATAAGTTAGTGGCTCCAGCTCAAATAAAATCTTCAAATAAGGATTTTAATGATATTGCTCATGAGAATTCATTGTTTGTATCAAACAAGGATATTCTGGTAAAACTTAGAAAAGAAGTGAGTATGGAAGATGATTTGTATCACAAAAGAATCACTATGCTGTTAGAAAGTTTTGCAGATTATGTTGGTGATATTTCAGCGTCACAAACATATTATAAAGACAGAGGTGGGGTGTTTGAGCATGGATTAAAATCATTGTTTTATGCTCAGAGGCTTTCGTCAGCAAAAATGTATTCAATAGGCTTGGTCGCTGAAGTTAAAAGAGAAGAAGAACCTGTCTGGATCTACTGTTCAATGATTGGTGCTTTGTATTCCAGCTTATCTTATATGGTGAATAATGGCGAAGTCTCTGCTAATAACATATGTTGGTCACCGTACATAGAAAGCTTAACCAGTTTTAAATCAAAGCAGGGTGAAGCCTATGATATGCAATGGAGAGATCTGGATTGTGAATTATTTAATCCTAATTTATTGGTATTGTGCTTCAAAATAATACCAGACAATAGCATGAACTATATTGCAAAATACCCCAAAATTTTCAAAACATTAATCAATGTTCTTGCTGGTAGTATTGAGCCAGAAATAGAAATTGCTCACAATACATTAAAATCAGTTATACGAGATAGTGTTGAACACTCGATCAATCAATCATTATCTAAAAGCACAAGATATGATGAAACTGTCAATATTTCAACAATGCTAAAAGATGCATTAAGACAATTATCAAAGACGAAATGGATGGTTAATGGTCCAGGTAATGCTTTATATAAGAGCAAGCTAAAGAAATATATTTTGTGGGAAAAAGCTGCAACAGATATTAAGCATTTATTACAATCGCAAAAAATTTACGGAATACCACAAAATGTGGATAGTCTCAAAGAAGTATATATTGAGAATGGTATTTTAAAGGGTGATGAAAATTCTGATTATATAAAAATAAAGCCTCAAATTGATGATTGCCCAGACATTACATTAAATACTTTAGAAATTATTGATGAAGAGTGTTTTCAGTCTATATTTGTTCAAGCAGAAGATATCGAAATAAAGCAAATAAATTCAACTGTAGAGACCAAGACAACCCAAAAAGAAGACCAAAATAAAGAAGGAAATAATGAAATAGTAGAAAATCAATGTATCCCAGAAAATGAAGAAAGCGAGAACCCAGAGCCAAAACCAAAACCAAAACCAAAATCAAAATCAAAAAAAGTACCAAACAATAAAACCAGCTCTATTAAAGATTATTTCAAAATAATACGAGAGAAAAACAATCGTATTGCAGACTTATTGTCCTATATCATCAATGATATAAAAAAGGGTGAATGGAAAAAAGAGGTTCGTTATGATGGAGATACGGTCATTATTGAAATGATGCCGGTTATTTCTGAATACGGTTACACACAAGATGTTATTAAAACGTGTATTGAACTCAATATTATCGAAAGAGTTAATGAAAATAATCAATCAATATTTACAAAAGAAGCCAGTTTCCATATCAATAATCATATTAAATCAGATCAGGAAAATAATAAAAAAGCGGTTAAAGAGGTCTTGGATAAAGAAGAATATATCGATCAAACGACTCAATCAAAACCAATAGAAAAAATCGATGAAAAAAACAAACCTGAGATCATAAATAAACCTGAGCCAGTTAAAACACAAAAAACACCCTCAATAGCTAAAGGGAAACCTGACGATTGGGATATTACACAGACACCAGTGAATAAAGCCAAAAAACTGATTGAAAAAGAAACCAAAAAATTAATTTCAATTTTGGAAACAGACATAGAAAATGATCAATACAAAGCGACTCTACTTACCCTAAATAAAGAATCCATTGTGTTTATTAAAGAGGATATTGTTCAGTGGATGAATAAGAAGGAGTTGGATATCAAACAACTCAATAATTTATATCAAAGCAACGCAATTATACCAATCAAACAGATTCCACCTTCACTCAATAAATATAAAAAAGAAGAGTTATTGGAAATCAAAAAATCACATATTAAAAATGCTTACAGTCACTATTTTCCGGACTAATTTACAGACTGCAATATACAAAAGGATTCTTCAGTTACCAGAAGAATCCTTATCTGACCAATCTTCAACATTCCCCAGACTTAACTCATTCATCACATCAAATAGTTTAGATCAATACGCCTTTTTTCATCAACGAGACATAATTGGCACGTTAACGATATTTCTTAATACAAAATAAATGGATAATTGTATCAAATGAAATATAAATACAAGGGCTAATAAAATGCATCTAGACAAATTTAAAGTAAATTATTCAAGCTTGCTACAAAGTGATCGTAATAAAACAATTACGATTATTCTTTTAGCCGGTTCAATAATGTTCACTACCTTCATGTTATTCAATCAGAAAGAAAGGATTGTCATCATTCCACCAACGCTGTCGGAAAAAGCATGGATTGAAACTGACAATGCATCTAAAGGCTATAAAAAAGGATGGGGTTTATATTTTGCACAGCTGATGGGTAACGTCTCTCCCGGTAATGTTGAATTTGTTCAAAATAGAATTCAGGAATTCATGAGCTCTTCTATTTATCACAAAATTAAGAAGAACTATAAAAAACAAGCAAAAATACTAAAAGATGAAAATTTAACTATTTTCTTTCATGCCAATTTAATCAAGCATGAACAAAAAACTGACAAAGTATTTGTACATGGCAACATCACAACAATTGGTGCAGGCGGTGACAAAGTAGTTAAGAAAAGAACTTACGAATACAAAATAGCAATCACAAACTTTACGCCACAAATTGTAGCATTCAATGTTTACAGTGACGTTCCACATACAGAAGAATGGAGAATTAGACATGGTAAATAACAAATCACTTTTAGTATTAATGACTATGTTAATGGCTAATCAAGCATTCGCATTAGACCTACCGGTTGTACCGTTATCAGTATCAGAATACGATTATGGTATGGCAAGCAATAATACAAAACAATATACACCCATTAAAGTAGCTAAAATAAATGAATCTAAAAAGACTGAAGCAGTCGTTGTAGCTCAAACAACACAGCAAAGTTATAAAAATAAAAATTTGGTACAGCATCAAGTTAAAAAGGCTCCAGTACAAAAAGGATCTAAAAAATTTGCTGAACAATACGCATTAGACTTGAACGTGAAACCAGGTGTTAATGAAATTGTAAAAATAGCAAAAGGCTTTACTAATCGTTTAGTAACTCCATTTGAAAATCCACGATTAATTACATCGAATGATTTAACGCATAAGATCAGCGGAAACATTGTTTACATTACAACAAACAAATCAAATCCTCTGGGCGTTTATATTACGGATAAAGACAATGCAGATAATTCGATTAGTCTGACTTTGATTCCAAAAGTTATTCCAGCCAGACAAATCAATTTGAAAATTGATGGGTTAGTCAAAAAAGCACACGTTAATGTTGAAACAAGAAAGTGGGAAGAATCCAGACCTTATGTTGATACATTAAAACTGATGATGCGAGAATTGGCATTTAACAAAATACCCAGTGGCTACAACATGCAAAAGTTTTCAGGAACAATGCTGTGTACACAAGATGGATTACAGTTAGAAGCCAAACAAAAAATGGTGGGTTCAAATTTAGATATTATCGTATTTAAAGCAACAAATATGACAAACAGTCATTTTTTAATAAACGAATCATCGTGTTACAGACCTGGATTTTTAGCGATATCAACATGGCCGAAAACGAAATTAAACCCAAGCGAATCAACTGAGCTATACGTCATAAAGAAGCATTATGAAGAAAGTAGTTCAAGTACGATTCGACCTAGCGTATTAGATTGAGGATAAGACAATGAAAAAAATAAACGAAAAATTGGCAACAATGAATGCTAATACACGACGAATGTTAAATGCAGGTTTTATATTAATCCCTTTACTGTTTGTTCTTGTTTTTGTAGCAGAATCAGATCCGATCTCGATGGTTTCAGCATCAACACCTGAAATCAATGATGAATTATTATTGGGTGGTTCAGCGAAAGAAGTGGGTATTGAAGCTTTATCAACAAAGTTAGATTCACTGAGTAAACTAATCAAAACACAACAGAAAAATAATGAAATATTGGAGAATAAATTAAAAAATGAAAGTTTGAAAAGAGAAAAAGATGCAAGATTGTGGGCTAAAAAGCTAGATGAAAATACCTTGAAATACAAAAAAAGTATTGATGGAATTCGTCATGATTCAAAAAAGTCTTTGCAAGAAAATCAGGTCAACAATCAGTCTGTTATTAATAATGCATTAAAGCAAATGGAACAATCCAATACAAAAGTTGCATCGGTTGTTCAAGCACCAAAGGAAACATGGGAGCAATTGTTATCAAGAGAAGAACCAATTCAAACAGAAAATAATGGTAATAATAATCAGGCAAAATTAAATGAGCCAGTCGTTTCATCGAAGATTAATGTCTACGAAGAAGCCAATGTAGCACCTAAAAAATCAGCGGTGGAAAAACTATCAAAAACCACTAGAAATATCATTAAAAAAGGGTCTTTGTATTTGCCAGCAGGCAGTATTTTAACGGGAACAATGATGACGGGAATGGTTGCACCTACTTCAACTAATTCAAGAAGAGATCCTGTGCCAGCACTTATCAGAATTAAAAAAGAAGCGATATTACCTAACCATTTCAAAATGGATGTAAAAGAATGTTTCCTTTTGATGTCAGGTTACGGTGAACTATCAGCAGAAAGAGTTCACTTAAGAGGTGAGCGATTCACTTGTGTATTAAAAGATCGTTCAGTCATAGAGCTAAAATTAGAAAGTTATATTGTTGGCGAAGACGGGAAAGAAGGTTTGAGAGGAAGATTGGTGTCTCGTGAAGGTCAAGTTATAGCTAAAGCAATGGGAGCAGGGTTTCTATCAGGAATTTCAGAAATCACTAAACCAACTGCTATAACGGGTTTACAAACAAACCCCGGAGCATCAACATTATTTCAATCACCTAATGCTGGATCAGCAGTACAAGCAGGGACATTTTCAGGAGTATCAAGTGCGGCTGATAAACTATCTGAGTATTACATCTCGATGGCAGAAAAGATATTCCCCGTCATTGAAATCGGATCAGGTAGACGAGTCACTGTCATTGTAACAAAAGGCACTAAACTGGCATCAATAGAAGAATAGGAGATCAAAGAAAATGTTAACACGCCCAAAACGGCGTGTTAACAAATAATACCTAACGTTAATACCCATATAATAACAATATCAAAAAAAAATTAACTTAGGCAAAAACAATGAGAAAAATAATTAGCATAGTTACATTAATCATCGTATTAATCAGTCCAACAGTCTATGCAATAGAACTGGGTCAGCTTAAGCTACTATCAAAACCAACCAAACCTCTGGCAGCAGAAATTGAATTATTGCAAATCCAGCATCCTAAAGAACTTTCAAAAATAAAAATCACGTTAGCTAATCATGCTTTATTTAAAAAACATCAGGTGGATCGCCTTTAT
>Ga0233448_1002537_pt1 | contig 12749 bp, 11 predicted proteins | sample SI_124_October20_2_FD_183015 | JGI IMG/M metagenome (GOLD analysis project Ga0233448, IMG submission 183015) | Seawater microbial communities from Saanich Inlet, British Columbia, Canada - SI_124_October2016_150_MG | ecosystem: Environmental > Aquatic > Marine > Inlet | place: Canada: British... | reverse complement strand
ATAGATTTAGATATGGGTTTTGTTAAAACCAAGGTATTAGAAATTTACAATGAAAATTCTAATACTTAAATTTAGAAATATTGGAGATGTATTATTAATAACTCCCTTGTTGAGTAATTTAAAACAATATTACCCAAAAACTCAAATCGATGTGGTGATTAATAAGGGCACTGAGTCAATGGTTAGCCTTAATCCAAATATTAATAAATTATTTATTTACGATAGAAATTTAATTAAATCTTTGTCACCAATTAAAAAACTCTGGAATGAATTCCAGTTCTCCTTTTCTTTTAGAAAAAATCATTATGATATGGCGATAAACTTAACGGAAGGCGATCGTGGTACTCAAATTGCTTGGTTAAGTGGCGCACCAATTCGTATTGGTTATCCAAGTAAAAACTGGGTGTTGAAAAATGCATTTACCCATTTTTTGCCAAAGCAAGGTCTTAGGCATGCGCTTGAAACTAATCTTGATCCTTTGAGGGTGCTTGATATTCCAATTACCAGTAAAAAAGTTGAAGTATTTTGGAGTGATAATGACAACATTATTACAAACAAGAAAATAACTAACACTCGCACATTTATCCATATTCATCCAGTTTCTCGTTGGTTTTTTAAGTGTATTTCAGACCGGACAATAGCAAGAATTATTGACTATTGTGAAACAGAGTTAGAGATAAAGGTTGTTATCACCGCCGCACCTGAAAAATATGAGATTAATAAGGTTAGTAGTATTCTGGACTTGTGTAAATCTAAGCCAATTAATTTATCAGGAAAATTAACTTTAAAACAAACAGCAGCTCTTAACAAAAAAGCAAAAATATTTATTGGTGTAGATACTGCAATTATGCATATAAGTGCTGCTAATGACACTCCAGTTTTTGCTTTTTTTGGTCCGAGTGGTGCTAATCATTGGGGGCCTTGGGATAATAATTTAATGGAATCTGGATATACTAAAATTAATGGCCTTCAATCAATGGGCAAACACAAAGTATTTTCTGAAAGTAGAGAATGTCAACCTTGTGGCAAAGATGGCTGTAATGGCACTAAGATAAGTGACTGTTTAATGTACTTGGATATTGATATAATTAAAAGCAATATTAAGGAGATGTTGAATGGGTAAAGTAATAAAGGTTTTACATACCGAGTGGTCTGATGGTTGGGGTGGCCAGGAGATTCGTATCATCAATGAGATGATTGCAGTTCGTGAGAAAGGTGTAGAAGTATTTCTTGCTTGTCGTGATCATGCGCTTATCAAGCAAAAAGCACTTGAAAATAATATTAAGGTTTTTACTTTCCCATTTAGAGGTAATGCGGATTTTAAAACACTATTTGGCCTTAAAAGGATAGTTAAAGAGTATTCGATTGATATAGTTAATACTCATAGTGGTAAAGATACTTGGACGGGTGGATTGGCTGCAAAACTAGCCAGTGCCAAGTTCATTAGAACTCGTCATCTATCTAACCCTATAAATCCTTCGCGTACTAATTTTATTAATGAATTAGCTGATTATATTTTTACAACTGGTGAAAGTGTAAAAAAAGACATGATTAAGATTAATCGTATCAAGTCAGACAGGATTGAGTCTATTCCAACAGGTATCGATACTAATTTATTTAATCCAGGTAAATATAATAAAAATAAATGTCGAGAGCAATTTAATTTAAAAAAAGATGAGATTGTAATTGGTATAGTTGCTGTACTGAGGCAGTTTAAACGGCATGATCTGTTTCTTGATATGGCAAAGCAGTTAGTTAAAAAGTATTCAGGTAAAAAATTAAAATTTTTAATTGCTGGAGATGGTCCAAACAAAGAAACAATTAAAAACTTAATTTTAGATCATAAGATGTCGAATAATGTAACTATGTTGGGTTATGTCGATAACGTTCCTGAACTTCTTTCAGCATTAGATATTTTTGTTTTAAGCTCAGACTCAAAAGAGGGCGTTCCACAATCTGTGATGCAAGCCTTGTTTATGGGCAAATCTGTTGTTGCGACCAATAGCGGTAGCACAAAGGATTTATTTAATAATAATTTTCAATTAGTTGGAGTAGATAGTAGTGCAGAGTTGCTTAAGGGGGTTTCTTATTACTTAGACAATGATAAAGGTAAGAGAGTAGAGGCGCTAATTAATGAAAAATTCTCTCTTGAATCTATGTCTAGAAAAGTAGTGGAAATTTATAATCATTTGTTGTCGTAAGCATGTGATAATTTACATATAAATTAATTGATAGTGCTGAATTATGGAAGATTTATTTAACGATATAGATAAAAATAAAATATCTGAATATCATGATTATTGTCATCAGAGTGATTCTTGGCCAGAAAAAAGTCCGATTTCACATGAGGAAAATAGTATTTGGCATTGGGTAGAAAAAAACCACCAATATAATTGTCAATTATGGGATGAAGAAGATAAGGCTCGTCGAACTGATGTAGATGATAGTGATATCGCATTAAATAAGCGTAATATTGATCAATTTAATCAAAAAAGAAACGATACTATAGAGAACATTGATGAAAGCGTTCTTAACCGATTAAAAGACATTCAAGTTCTTGAGAATGCGTGGTTTAATAGTGAAACTGTAGGCTCTATTATTGACAGGCTTTCAATAGTCAGCCTTAAGATTTTACATATGGGCATTCAGGCCGATAGGTCAGATATTGAGTCAGATAAGAGAACAGAAGCTAAAAATAAAAAAAACCGCCTTATTATTCAAAGAAATGACCTCTTATTGTGTATTAATCAGATTTTTGACAATGCTCAAAAAGGGAAAGCTTATTATAAGATTTATAGGCAGTTTAAAATGTATAACGATCCAAGCATGAACCCATATCTTTCTGGATTAATAAAATAACCCAATATTTTCCATATGATTATTCCAGTTATATTATCTGGTGGTAGCGGTACACGACTTTGGCCTTTGTCGAGAAAACTTCACCCTAAGCAATTTATTAAATTAATAGGGGAGACTACATTATTCCAAGAGGCGGTTCTTAGATTGCCAAAAAATATTGAGAGCCCATTAGTTATTTGTAATGAAGAGCACAGGTTCTTGGCTGCTGAGCAGTTGCGCCAAATTAATCGATCGGCTAGTAGTATTATTTTAGAGCCAATTGGGAGAAATACTGCGCCTGCAATTGCGTTAGCTGCACTTAAGTCTATTCAAGAAAGTAAAGATGCTATTTTGTTAGTATTGTCAGCAGATCATCTGATTCAAGATATAGGCAAATTTCATCAAGCAATCGCGCTTGCGACAAAACAAGCAGAGCAAAATAAGTTGGTAACATTCGGTATTGCACCTAATAAGATTGAAACTGGGTATGGTTATATTAAAGCCAATATTTACAAAAATAAGAATTATTATAATATTGATGAATTTGTAGAAAAACCAGACTACAAAACTGCAAAAAAGTATGTTAATTCTGGAGGGTATTTTTGGAATAGCGGTATGTTCATGTTTAAAGCATCAGTATATTTAAGTGAGCTAGAAAAATATGAACCAGAAATTCTTAGCGCATGTCAAAAATCATGTCAAACTGAATTCCATGATTTAGATTTTATTAGATTGAACGAAAAAGAGTTTTTAAGCTGCCCAAGTCAATCGATAGATTATGCGGTTATGGAAAAAACAAAAAATGCAGTAATGGTTGCATTGGATGTGCAATGGAATGATGTGGGGTCATGGTCAGCATTGTGGGACTCTCAACCGAAAGACAACAATAACAACCTTGTTGTAGGTGATGTTATTTTGGATGAGGTGAGCAATTCATATATCCATAGTACATCTAATCGTTTGGTCTCTGCAATAGGAATATCTGACTTAGTTATAGTGGATACTCAAGATGCAGTTTTAGTGGCAAATAAAGAACATGCACAATATGTTAAAAATATTGTTGATCAAATAAAAGACGATAGGCGACCAGAGTCTGACCAACATAGAAAAGTATTTAGACCTTGGGGTTATTATGACTCTATCGATAATGGCAATGGCTTCCAAGTAAAACGTATATTAGTTAATCCTGGTGCAAAATTATCACTACAAAAACACGGTTATCGTGCTGAACATTGGGTGGTTGTTAAAGGTAAAGCTCAAGTAACCTGCGGTAAAAAAACTTTTCAACTAATTGAAAATCAGTCTACTTATATTCCATTAGGAGAAATCCATCGTCTTGAAAATATTGGAGATATTCCATTAGAAATTATTGAGATACAAACAGGAGATTATCTTGGGGAAGATGACATAGTTCGAATTGAAGATGACTATAAGCGATACTAGCTTAGGTTCAAAATAAAATGACTATAAGTAAATCTAACAAAGTTTCTTTAATTGTGGGAAGTCATGGACAAGATGGGATTTTGTTAACTCAAAGACTTAAAGAGTTAGATTACAGTGTAGTTGGTTTAGGCAGGAATGATATTGATTTATTAAATCTTGACCAGGTTAATAAAATAATTTCATCTGTTAGACCGGATGAAATTTATTATTTAGCTGCTTATCACCAATCTTCTGAAAATCGTATAAAAGATGATGGTAGGTTTTTTACAGAGTCGTTCAATATTAACACCCTTGGTCTTATTAATGTTTTAGACTCATTGTCTAGGCTTATTCCTTCATGTAAACTTTTTTTTGCTTCTTCATGCCTTATATTTGACACTCAGGATGATATTATTCAAAATGAATCTAGTGTTATTAATCCGGTAACTCCATATGCTATTTCTAAATATACTAGTATGAAAGTGTGTGAATATTATCGTAATGAAAAAAATATTTTTGCATGTAGTGGCATTTTGTATAACCATGAATCTTCTTTGAGAAAAAATTCTTTTGTGAGTAAAAAAATTGTATCAACAGTTGCTAAAATTTTACTAAACAGAGAAGAAAAACTTGTTCTTGGGTCACTCGATTCTAAAGTTGACTGGGGGTATGCTCCTGATTATGTTGAAGCAATGAGACTTATCTTGTCAATTAGTATTCCTGATGATTATATTATTAGTTCTGGAGAGGGTCATACAATTCGAGATTTTGTAAAAATTGCATTTAGGTATGTTAATCTTGATTACAATGACTATGTTGTTGTGGAAGGTGGTATTTTAGGTAGGGAAAATGGATCAAGGATAGGAGATCCAAAATTCCTTAAAAGTAGCACAGGATGGACGCCTACGAAAACATTTTCAGAAATGATTAGTTTAATGGTAGATTATGAGATAAAAGAACTTAGTGGCAAGTGATAATACACATTAGTTTAAATTTAAGATTTTAGAGACAATAAAAATATGAAAAAAGCTTTAATAACTGGGATAACTGGGCAAGATGGCGCGTATTTAGCAGAATTTCTGTTAGATAAAGGGTACGAAGTTCATGGGATGAAACGTCGTACATCTCTTTTTAATACTGCAAGAATAGATCACCTTTATCAAGAGCCGCATGAAGAGAAAAAACCATTTATACTCCATCATGGAGATATGACAGATTCTTCTAGTTTGTTAAGAATTATTCAACAGGTTCAACCAGATGAAATATATAACTTAGCCGCTCAATCTCATGTAGCTGTGTCTTTTGAAGAGCCTGAGTATACTTCAAACTCTGATGCGATTGGTGCGTTAAGAATTCTTGAAGCAATCCGTATTCTTGGGCTACAAGATAAAACTAAATATTACCAAGCATCCACATCAGAACTATTTGGCAAAGTTCAAGAGATTCCTCAGACTGAATCAACCCCTTTTTACCCAAGAAGTCCATATGCTGTAGCTAAGATCTATGCATACTGGATGACAGTTAATTATCGAGAGGCTTATGGAATGTATGCTTGTAATGGCATCTTGTTTAATCATGAGTCTCCAATCCGTGGTGAAACTTTTGTCACTAGAAAAATTACACGGGCACTTGCTAGAATAAAATTAGGATTACAAGATTGTCTCTATCTCGGTAATTTAAATGCCAAAAGAGATTGGGGCCATGCTAAGGATTATGTGGAAATGCAGTGGCTAATGCTTCAACAAGAAAAACCTGAAGATTTTGTTATTGCCACAGGAGAGCAACATTCAGTGCGAGAATTTGTAGAGATATCAGCACATGAGCTCAATATGAGTATTGAATGGAGCGGTTCAGGAGTGAATGAAGTCGGGACTCTGGTTAATGAAGCTCAGTCTAGTTCGAATATAGATGAGCACATTATAGTTCGTATTGATCCTATTTATTTCAGGCCAACTGAGGTGGAGACATTACTGGGAGACGCTTCAAAAGCGGAGAAAGAATTAGGATGGACACCAAAAATTAGTTTTGATGAGCTAGTAAGAGAAATGGTTACTTCTGATTATTTAAACGCACAAAAAGAAAAAAAGTGCAATGAAAGTAAATAGTTTTTAAATTAAATAAAGATTTTGGTCACGATTATATAAATATAGATTGGGAGAGAGTTAAATGATAAAAAAAATTGAATGTTGTCGAGTTTGTAAAAACACTAATCTAGTTTCAGTTTTAGATTTAGGTGAACAGTTTTTAACTGGCACATTTCCAGAGATAAAAGACTTATCATTAACTAAAGGCCCTTTAAGACTTGTAAAGTGCCATGGAGAAAGTGACTGTTGTGGATTATTACAACTTGAGCATAGTTATGATGCTGATGAGATGTATGGTGAAAACTATGGATATCGCTCTGGTCTAAACTCTTCAATGGTTAGTCATTTGAATGCTAAAGTTAACAGGATACTTGATATAGTCAACTTAAAAAGCGATGATTTAGTGATCGATATTGGTAGTAATGATGGCACAACACTCGGATTTTACCCGGATGATTTGACACTGGTTGGAGTAGACCCTACTGCGGGAAAATTTAAAAAGCATTATAAATCTCATGTGAATTTTCATGCTGATTTTTTCTCATCAAATTTAATAGAGAGTAAATATTCAAAAAAAGCAAAAGTTGTTACTTCTTTCTCCATGTTATATGATCTGGAGAATCCAGTAAGCTTTGTGAAGCAGATATCTAAAATTTTAGATTATGATGGAATCTGGGTTTTTGAGCAAAGTTATTTACCACTAATGTTGGAGAAAAATTCTTACGATACAGTTTGTCATGAGCATATTGAATATTATGGATTGTATCAAATTCAGTGGATTCTTAGAAAGGTTGGGTTGAAAATATTAGATGTTGAATTAAATGATATAAATGGAGGTAGTTTTTCAGTAACGGCGTGTCTTGATAGTTGCAATAGTTATGCGCCTTCTCAAAGTGTTAATGATTGTCTTAAAAATGAAATAAAAGAAGGGCTAGATGGTCTTAGACCATATGAAGAATTTGCAAAAAATACCAAAAAATCTCGTCTTAATTTAAGAGGATTTATCGATAAAAATATAGAAAAAGGTAAGAAAATATATGCATTAGGCGCATCAACAAAAGGAAATGTAATTCTTCAATATTGTAATACTAATGATCAGGATATTAAGGGAATTGGTGAAGTAAATCCAGAAAAATTTGGGTGTTTTTCACCTGGATCTTGGGTTAAGATTATGGATGAGGATAAGGTTCTTGCTTCTAATCCAGACTATTTAATTGTTCTGCCATGGCATTTTCGCAATTTCTTTTTAAATAGCCCAAAGTTTAAGGGGCATACATTAGTATTTCCATTACCAGAACTAGAAATAATTAAAGTTTAATAATGAATTTATAAAGATAAAAGTTATTTTTTAATATTACTAATACAATGTCAGATATCGACCCTCTAAATATTAAAAAAATATTAATTATTATTGTTTCTAGGATTGGAGATACTTTACTTACAACGCCAGCAATAAAATCTGTTGCTGATTATTATAAAGATGCCGAAATAACAATTTTAGCTCATCCAAAAAGATATACGATATTAAAGCATTTGCCATATGTTTATCGTGTTGGAAGTATTTCTAAGAAAAATGCACCATGGAAGGGTAGATTTGGGAAAAAATATGATTTTGCGCTTGTATACGGTTTTGATGAGAAATTAGTTGAGTATGCACTTAGGGTGTCAGGAAAAACTATAGCTTTTAGTCAGAAAGATGCCAGTTTAAATAGAAAATTATATAGATCTGTTCAGATTTCTAAGACACAAAGTAAGACTTCGGTAGACTCTATGATGGCCTTACCTCAAGCGATAGATATCAACATAACAACTAGAAGGTTATCATATTACGTAACTAAAAGAGAGGCTCAGTTTGCAGAAAAAAAGATATTAAATAAAGGTTTAGGGGGTAAGTTCTTAATAGGATTACAAGTAGCTAGCTTCCCTACAAAAGCATTTCGAGATTGGCCGATTGAATATTTTTTAGAATTATGTAATAAAGTTTCTGAAAAAGAAGTTAATGCCCATTTCCTTATTTATGGTAGTTATGCAGAAAAAGAAAAAGCTGATTGGCTGTTTGAAAAACTTGGTAGTAGAGTTACTTCGTTTATCGGCATGCCATTAAGAGAAACTGCAGCAATTATGTCTAAAACCGATTTATATATTGGGGTTGATACAGGCCCAACACATATAATGAGTGCCTTTGACATACCAATGATTGCTTTATTTTATTGTTCATACACAAGTAAAAGTGTCGGTACTTCAGGACATCCAAATCTCTTTACTATTGATCATCCAGATATAGGAAGTTGCAAGAAGAATAGTTCCATGAGTGATATTTCCGTAAAAACTGTAACAAAAATAGTCGGTAAAATTTTATCTAGCAATATTAAGTAAAATACTATATCATCTAAAATTATGTCAGAGATAACCAGCCATATCCACACTGAACAATCCTCGGAAAAATCCTTTGGTGTCGTATTTGCAATCGTATTTTTAATAGTTGGCTTATATCCTTTAATAAGCTCTGAAGATTTTCGTGTTTGGGCATTGGTTGTTGCAGCTATATTTTTACTGCTGGCCTTTCTATCTCCTAAAATATTAGCGCTTCCAAACAGACTTTGGTTTAAGTTTGGCATACTACTTGGCGCTATCGTTGCCCCGATTGTAATGACACTTGTTTACTTTATTACCGTGCTTCCTATTGGCCTTATTATGCGTTTTTTAGGTAAAGATTTGCTTAAACAAAAGTTGGATAAAAATGTTAAATCCTATTGGATTGAGCGTAACGAACCTATAGGGTCAATGAAAAATCAATTTTAGGAGTTTGGATTATGTCGTTTATTAAAGAGTTGTGGCAATTTATGCGTGTTAGAAAGAAGTTTTGGTTGTTGCCAATTTTTTTGGTGTTAGGGTTGTTTGGCGCATTGATTGTCATGAGCCAAGGCTCTGCTGTCGCCCCATTCATCTATACTTTGTTCTAAAGTTGTGACTGCTATTTTAGGAATTTCTGCCTTTTACCATGATAGTGCCGCTGCTCTAATTATTGATGGTGAGATTATTGCCGCTGCTCAAGAGGAGCGGTTTACTCGTAAGAAGCACGATCCATCTTATCCAGTTAATGCGATTAATTATTGCTTATCAGAAGCAGTATTATCATTAGAGCAGATAGATTATATTGCTTTTTATGACAAGCCATTTTTAAAGTTTGAGCGTTTGTTAGAAACTTATGTTGCCTTGGCACCTAAAGGCTTGCAATCATTTAGAATGGCAATGCCTATCTGGTTACGTGAAAAGCTCTTCTTAAAAGATATGCTTATCAAAGAGATTAAAAAATCTGATAAAGATTTTGACGCTGAAAAGCTGATGTTTGGCGAGCACCATTTTAGTCATGCTGCTAGTGCATTTTATGCCTCGCCATTTGAAGAGGCAGTGGTACTTACACTTGATGGTGTTGGCGAGTGGGCAACAACCACCGTTGCTATTGGCAAAGGTCATGAACTTAATATCGTTAAAGAGATTCATTTTCCACACTCTTTAGGGCTACTTTATTCGGCATTTACTTACTACACAGGCTTTAGAGTGAACAGTGGTGAGTATAAGGTAATGGGTTTAGCACCTTATGGGAAGCCTAAATATAAAAACCTTATCTTAGATAAATTAATTGATTTAAAGGATGACGGCTCATTTCGTTTAGATCAATCTTATTTCAACTATGCAACTGGTTTGACCATGGTCAATCAGAAGTTTTCCGATCTATTTGGTGAGCCTGTTAGAAAGCCAGATACAGATAAATTAACCCAGTTTCATATGGATATTGCCGCATCAGTGCAAGCAGTTACTGAAGAGGTTGTATTAACCATGACTCGCTCGCTCGCAAAAGAATACAGCATTCCAAATTTATGTATGGCTGGCGGTGTGGCACTTAACTGTGTTGCTAATGGCAAGATACTCAGAGATAAAGCTTTTAAAGAGATTTGGATTCAACCTGCATCGGGAGATGCTGGCGGTGCGTTAGGTGGGGCATTGGCAGTGTGGCATAAGGAGCTCAATAAGTCAAGAACAGTCCATCCTAATGATGCGATGCAGGGTTCATATCTCGGTCCTTCGTATGAGCAAGAGGTTATTGAAAAAGAATTGTTAGGTTGTGGCGCTCAATTTGAATCTGTTAATGAAGATGAGATGATTGAACGCACCGCACAAGCATTGGCAGATGGCAAGGCGATTGGCTGGTTCCAAGATAGAATGGAGTTTGGTCCTCGCTCACTTGGCGGTCGATCAATACTCGGTGATCCTCGATCAGAGAAGATGCAAAAAACACTCAATCTGAAGGTGAAGTATCGTGAGAGTTTTAGACCATTTGCCCCATCAGTGTTAAGAGAAGATGTATCAGGTTGGTTTGAAGCAGATTATGATAGCCCTTATATGCTTTTAGTTGATGATGTTAAAAAAGATAAGCGTATTGAAATGACTAAAGAAGAAGAGTCTTTATTTGGTATTGATAAGCTTAATATTAAGCGATCAAGTATTCCAGCAATTACGCATGTTGACTACTCTGCAAGAATACAAACTGTACATAAGGAAACTAATCCAAAGTATCACGCATTAATTACCAAGTTCAAAGAAAAAACAAGCTGTTCAGTCGTGGTAAACACGTCATTTAATGTAAGAGGTGAGCCGATTGTCTGCACACCAGAAGATGCATTTAGGTGTTTTATGGGTACTGATTTGGATTTATTAGTAGTAGGTAATTGTGTGCTTGGAAAAGAACAGCAGGATAAATTATTAATGGAAAATTATAAGGATAAATATGAGCTGGATTAATAGTAAAAATCAAGAGAATGAGGAAGCTTACCCGTTTTCCAGATGGATAAGCTGGTTTTTTTTAGCCATATCAGTATTGCTAATGATCTACACCTATTATCGTTCAGAGATTTTCTATCAAGGTAACTTAAGTGCAATGTACTTTAAATACTATCTGATCTCATTGGTAGGCATTCTATTTTGGGGGGTGGTGTTGCGATTGCGGGAAGTGGTTCGTGCCAATATTGTAACAGTAGTTACTGCACTGGTGGTTGGGCTCTACATGGTCGAGGGTGGCTTGATTTTTCTTGGGCTGGGGCAACCTGGTAATCGTGCTGCTGCTGCTGCTGCTGCTGAGCTGGGCGTGGAGTTTGATAAACGAACAAAGCTGGAGGTAATTGAGGATCTGATTAAACAAGGGGTGGATGCAGTGCCGGCAGTACGGCCAAGAGATATGTTAACAATGGATAATGAGTTGTTACCATTAGGTGGAATTTCAAACAAGATCACCGTAGCAAGCAATGAAAACGGTTACTTTATGGTTTATCAAAGTGATCGCTATGGATTCAATAATCCTGACGTTGAGTGGGATGCTGCGCAGGTGGAATGGTTGTTAACGGGTGATTCGTTTACTGAAGGTGTGGCGGTGCGGCCGGGTGAAGATATTGCGGGACAGATTCGTGTTATTACCGATCAGTCCTCTATTAGTCTAGGTCGTTCTGGAAATGGGCCCTTGATAGAGCTTGCAGAACTCATCGAGTATGCTGAGGTAATAAAACCCAGAAGAGTATTTTGGGTCTACTATGAAGGGAATGACCTAACGACTGATTTGCATATAGAACAAAATAATCCACTGCCTATGCAGTATATGGATGATAAATTCTCACAAAATCTGATTAATCGTCAGCAAGAGATTGACAATAGGTTAGAGGAGTATATTGTGTTGGCACAAGCACAAGCACAAGCACAAGCACAATTGCATAAAACCCGATGGATCAGATTACATGCAATTCGGAAGGTGATAGTTTTTGATGCTGATGCTGATGCTGATGCTGATGCTGATGCTGATGCTGATGTTGATCCTCTATTCAAAAAAATTCTAACCAAAGCAAAATCGAGAGTTGACGCATGGGGAGGAGAATTTTACTTCGTCTATCTGCCTGAGCATTCTCGGTACAACAATACAGGTATACTACACGATAGATTCAGAAAAAAATCTGAGGTAATCAATTTGGTAAAAGGTCTGGAGATTCCAGTGATTGACATCCACCAAGAGATTTTTGCTGATCATCCTGACCCACATGCACTATTTCCATTTCGTCTGAGCGGCCACTACAATGCAGAGGGGTATGCAGAGGTCGCCAAGGCAATTGTAACAAATGTTAAAGAAATAGAATCAAGATGAAATTAAGGCGACACAATACTTAACTAATGGTAGCTAAGTTACACATCTCAGATGTAGAAAAATTTCAATAATTAGGGTCAGTAATAATTAGAATAATTAGGGTCAGAGTGTAATTAATGAAAGTATAATCAGGATTATTATAATTCATTCATTTGGAGTCGAATGTCCAGATTGCAACGCGTCAGTCCAGTAGGTGTTCCTCAACACATTATCCAAAG
>Ga0233448_1002533_pt1 | contig 12761 bp, 11 predicted proteins | sample SI_124_October20_2_FD_183015 | JGI IMG/M metagenome (GOLD analysis project Ga0233448, IMG submission 183015) | Seawater microbial communities from Saanich Inlet, British Columbia, Canada - SI_124_October2016_150_MG | ecosystem: Environmental > Aquatic > Marine > Inlet | place: Canada: British... | reverse complement strand
TTGTCGTGTGTTTCTTCATTCTTTCTTTTATGAAGTATTCGACTGCTTTAACGTCATGATTGGTGGTCTTTTCAATGTCCTTCACGGATTGAGCGTGTTTGACGGTCATTTTTTTATATAGGTTTCTTAACCAAGTTTTTTCTTTGCTGGTGAATTCTTTCGTTCCTTCTAATTTAATTTCATTACATAGATGAATTAACCATTCTACCTCTACCCATACTCGGTGTCGGATGAGAGCGAATTCTGAAAAGTATGGACTTAGCGCTTCTGTTTTCCCTTGATAGCGTCCATCTAATGGAGAAAGTGCAGTGATTTTGTTGGTCATTTGGGTTTAATTAAATGATTGTTTGAGTGTGTGAAGATGAGATTTGATTTTGCTTTTTAGGTCTGGGTTAGTTGCTCCGAGTATACGAATGGCGGCCATTGCTGCGTTTTGTGGGTCTAGTACCGTTAATACCGGTGTGTTTGACGGCATTTGTAATGTTGAGTGAATGTTGACCAGCATGTCGGCTTTGTCGCTGAATGGTGGGCATCCAATCACAGGATGAATTGAATTGGCGGCACAGAATCCAGAGAGTGCGTTTGATCGTCCTGCGGCGGTTATGTAGCAAACATCTTCTAGTTCGTCGTGTTCTTTTAGGGTTGCCAATACTTTTTCTGGCACTTTGTGTGCAGAAGCAATGATGATTTTGTGAGGCACTTCAAATTCATCTAGATGCTGAGTTATTTTTTCAGCATGTGGTCGGTCTTTTTCTGATCCAAGAATGATGGGAACGATCATGTTGATTAGGTTAGAAATAGTTTTTTAAATTTTCTCGAACGCGACTTTCTACATTGGTACAAACTTCCGCTTCAAAGGTCTCTCCAGTTATTTTCTCGTAAGCTTCAATGTATCGTCGTGCGGTTTCGATCTTAACTTCGTCTGTGATTTCTGGCATTTCTGAATCACCAATGAATCCTTGTTTGGCTAACCATAATCGTAGGTATTCTTTATTTATGTTGTCTTGATCTTTTCCTGCGTCGAAGTTTTCTTGGTACGTGTCGGCAATCCAGAATCGGGATGAGTCTGGTGTGTGAATTTCATCGATGAGGACGATTTCTCCGTTGGGGGCGTATCCAAATTCATATTTAGTGTCGACAAGAATGATTCCTTGTTTAGCCGCGATTTCTTGTCCTCGTGCAAATAATTTGAGAGAAACGTCGGCTAGGTATTCCCATTCTTTTTGAGTGATGAGTCCTCGTTCGAGGAGGTATTCAGCGGAAACCGATTCATCATGGTCGCCGTGCTGCGCTTTTGTTGATGGCGTGATGATTGGAGTATCAAATTTTTGATCTTTTTTGAGTCCTTCTGGAAGTTCATTCCCACAAAAGTTTCTCACTCCTTTTTCGTTGTAGTTGTACCAAGCTGAGGTACTGGTTGATCCGGTGATGTATCCACGAACGACCATTTCTACTGGCAGTGGTTTGCATTGTTTGGCCACAACCGTGTTGGGGTCTGGAAATTCAATCACATGGTTTCCGCAAATGTCTTTGGTTTGTTCAAACCAAAATTTAGCCATTTGATTGAGGACTTGTCCTTTGAATGGGATTTTGCAAATGATTCGATCAAATGCTGAAAGTCTATCCGTGACAATCAGAATTCGTTGATCTCCTTGTGTATAATTGTCTCTTACTTTTCCTTCATAATAATCTCCGAGTTCAGGGAAATTGGTCCCCGCAAGGCAGTGTGCCAATTGCGCGCGGATTTGTTCTTCGGTGAGCATGCATTTAATGGTTAGGGATTGTGTATTTTTATATTAACGTACTCCCCTGTTTGAGCCAAGTGATGGTTTTATACCGTTTGTTTCTTGGTTTATTTGGATTCAATCACTAATTTACTCATCGTGACCAATAGAATCACCATGAGGGCTATTTTTATGAATTTGTTTCCTTTTTTTATTCCCATTCCTGCTCCTATCCATGCTCCAATGGCCATTCCTGATCCAAGGGCTATTGCGTATTGGTAGTTGATTAAATCGTGATAGGCGAACACCAGCACTGCAGGAATAGACATGACCAATCCTGCTGCTCGGCTCATTGCAACACTTGCTAGTAGGTCTTTTCCTATGAGGATGAAAGTGAATGTCATTAAGGTTCCAAAACCTATTCCTAGAAAGCCTCCATATATCCCCAGTAGGAATGTGTAAGTGAATGCAATCGCCCAATGATTGTTATTAACCTTTTTTTCTAATAATCCAATTTTTTTATTGAGAACCAATATTATGAAAATTGTCCCCATGAATAATGCGGCGGCTAGTTTTAGATATTGTTCATCAATATTAACCACAATGGTGGCTCCAATTAATGAGCCCGCCGCGGCTATCCCCCCTAATAGTAAGCTGATTTTAGGGTTAATCTTTTTTGCTTTGTTGTATCGTGCAGCGCTTGAAAGTTGCAGGAATATTGCTCCAAATCGGTTGGTGGCGATCACTGAATGAATTGGTATTCCCGTTAATAATAGTAGCGGAAAATTGATTAGGCCTGCACTGCCAACCACTGAGCCGTATAGTCCCGAAAAGATTCCTCCTAGAAAAAGTATGATTGAGTTCATTGCATTTAGTTTACCTTAAAGATTCTGGGTTTTGTCTTTTATTAAACCTTCGTTTATATTAGACGCGCTTATTATTAACTTTTTTGATATGTCTACTGGTAATCTTTCTGCGATTCTCGGAGCTCAGTGGGGTGATGAAGGGAAAGGGAAGCTGGTTGATATTCTGAGTGAAGATTTTGATATTGTGGCTCGTGCAACTGGTGGAGCGAATGCTGGACACACGGTGTATGTAAAGATGGGAGAAGAGACTAAGAAGTTTGTTTTTCATCTTTTGCCAAGCGGTATTCTTAGAGAAGACGTGATTTGTGTTATTGGGAACGGATGCGTTTTGCATATTGAAACATTGTTAAAAGAACTTCAGACAATGAAGGATCAAGGAATGGAAGTTGAAGCTCGTGTGAAGATTTCGGATCGTGTCGCGTTACTTTTTGATTATCACAAGATCATTGATGGCTGGCAGGAAGATTCAAAGGGCGAACAAAAAGTAGGAACGACTCGTCGCGGAATTGGTCCCTGTTACGCCGATAAAATCAATCGCCGAGGGCTTAGAATGTGTGATCTTTTGGATTGGGACTTATTTGAAAAACGGTACCGCTCGAACCTTGAATGGCATCAAAAAGTGTATGGATTTGATTATGATGCTGAGGCTGAATTGGATGGATTGAAACAACAACGAGATCGCTTGCTAGCTATGACAACTGATGCAGCGTTTTATTTGAATGATGCGATGGATAATGGGAAAACCGTCCTCTTAGAGGGAGCCAATGCAGCGCTGTTGGATATAGATCATGGGACGTATCCTTTTGTGACGTCTTCTAATCCAACGGTCGGTGGAATGTTCACTGGAACTGGTATGAGTGTTAAACATTTGAATGAATTGATTGGGATTGCGAAAGCTTATATGACTCGTGTGGGAGAAGGCCCATTCGCGACAGAATTACATGATTCGTTGGGAGATACGATTCGTGAGGCTGGAGGTGAATATGGATCAACAACTGGTCGTCCACGACGGTGTGGATGGTTTGATGTTCCACTCACTAAGTATTCCATTATGATCAATGGATTCACTTCTCTTAATCTTACTAAGTTGGATGTTTTGGATGATTTGGATGAAATAAAGGTTGCAGTTGGGTATTCCCTAAATGGTGAACGATTAAGCCGTTTTCCTGCACGATTAGAAGATCTTGCTGAGGTGGAAGTTCATTACGAAACCCTTCCTGGTTGGAATCAATCGTTAAAGGATGTTCGTTCGTGGAGTGATTTACCTGAAAATGCGAAAAACTACGTTCTTAAATTGGAAGAATGGTTGGGTTGTCCTATTAAATACATTGGGGTTGGTCAGCGTCGTGATCAATTGATCACTAGATCTTAATCATTGGTTCGCTTCCTGATTTAAATGACGCCTCTAGTATGGGTTGTTGATTGAGCATGTATTCTAGCATCTTGTCTTCAATTTCTTTTTCATTAGCTTTTTTCGCTTTTTTAAGGAGGTCTGAACTTTCTTTTGATCCATAATGTGTATAAAGAATGAGATCTTCTGCGGCGGCTATGACTTTTTCATATTTCCCTTCTCCGAATAAGTTTTTAATTTTGTTTAAGCTTTCATCTGAAAAGGTTTTCTTTGTGGCTCTATCTTGAATGATCATCTGGCGTTCTGTTTCCTTGATCATTGCATTGAGTTTTTGGTAATTGGGAAAAACCTTTTTTAATTTTTGATAGAAGAAATATAGTTTTTGATATTCTTCATTTTCTAAATATTGCTTTCGAATTGGATCATGCAATTTTTGATCAATGAGGTCGATTTTGGACTTGTTTAACAGCTTTTCTGCTTTTCTATTTTGAGGATCTATTTCAAGTAATTCTTTGCTAGCTTGAATAGCACTTGCGAAGTTTTTATCTTTCCTAAAGGCTTTGATCGTTTTAAGGGCTCCTTTAATAAACCCTCCTCTGCTTCCTAATTCTTGAGTTCTAATGTTTTTCTTTAGCTTGTTGATGAGTCGATGAAGTGTTGGATCTGTTGGATATTTTTTTCGTAAGAGCAGCGTTAATTGTAAAGCCTCTTCGTGCTTTTGCTGTTTCGCGAGGGTCTTGATCTGTTGTAATGTTGAATTATAGCTCATTATTCTATTATACTACAAAAATGCTTCTTTGTGAATCTTTCTATATTAATTAATTCCTTTGAGATCAACCTGTAAAAGAGCGAGGCTTAAGGTTGTGTTTTTCTGTATAATCTCGGATAACCTTTAGGAAGGGTTGTCCTAGTGTATCTTTCTTTTTTTCTCCAACACCATTTATATTCAGAAAATCTCCACTATTTTGAGGGAAGTAATAAGCCATTTCAAACAAAGCACGATTTCCGAAAATAACAAATGGTGGAACATCTCTTTCTTGGGCAATTGTTTTTCGAAGCGATTTTAATTGTTCAAAAAGAATAGGATCATGATCTTCGACACTAGGGTGAGCGACTTTTGATGAGCTCTTTTTCTTTCGAGAGCGTCGCTTCTTTTTCCGACGGGTTCGCTTTGGAGCAATATCCTTAGCGGAATCCTCTTTCACTGTTTGCATTTCTAGGGAAAGATCATCTTTAAAATCAAAACAAACATCACAGCCTTCACAATTGTAGATTTCAGTTTTTTCCCCAAAGTAATTGAGGACGAAAGCCCGTCGACAGTTGTCTAATTGTGAATAACTCACCATCTCGTTTAGCTTTTTTCGTGCGTTGATTTGCTCCGACTCGCTTTCCATTCGACGAATGAAAAAGTCTTGTTTAAATTTGTCTGCATAAGAGTAGAAAAGAACGCAATCACTGGGGAGGTCATCCCTCCCTGCTCTTCCTGTTTCCTGGTAATAATTTTCTAAAGATTTAGGTAAGCTCATATGAACAATTAATCGAATGTCTGGCTTGTCCAATCCCATTCCGAAAGCAATGGTGGCCACAATAATAGAAACCTCATCTCGAATAAACTTTTCTTGAGTTTCCGTTCTAATTGTATTTGATAATCCCGCATGATAGGGCAATGCCTCAAAGCCGTCAGTATTCAGTTGATTGGCTACTTGCTCCGTGTCTTTCCGTGAGAAGCAGTAAATAATCGCAGGTTGATTCTTATGCTTAGCTAGTAATATGAGTAATTTGGCGAATGCTCCTTTCTTGGGTGTGACATAGTAAGAAAGATTGGCTCGATTACAACTGGATCGAAAGGTGGAATCGGTGAGTTTGAGTTGAGCTTTAATGTCGGTTTGAACTTTTGGAGTAGCTGTAGCGGTTAGGGCAATGAAAGGGGTTTTAGGGAAATCCTCTCGAAGTCGTTTTAATTCACGGTAGGCGGGGCGAAAATCATGACCCCATTCTGAAATACAATGAGCCTCATCAATGGCAATAAGCGAAACCTTTAATGTGAATAGGAAATTTCTAAAATCAGAAACATTGAGGCGTTCCGGAGATAGATAAAGTAGCTTTAAATCGCCATTCTGCGCCCGTAGTTTGATTGATTCCATTTCCTCAAAAGAAAGTGTGCTATTTAAAAAAGCTGCTGAAATTCCATTCGCACAAAGCGTATCCACTTGATCTTTCATGAGGGCGATCAAAGGAGAAATAACAAGGGTTAGTCCAGGAAAGTTAAGTGCCGGAAGTTGAAAACAAAGCGACTTTCCTCCACCGGTTGGCATAATAACCAAAGCATCCCTTCGAGCTAAAACCTGCTCCATGATTTCTTGTTGAAGTGGACGAAACGAATCGTAACCAAAATGTGTCTTAAGTAATGCTTTCATATGCAGCAGATCTTAACACAGAAAAATGAACGTACCATGAAGGAAAAATGAACAAAATAAATGAAGCAAACTCTTTGCGTATTATTGTTGTGCCACTATAGGTGACTTTCTATTAAGACATCGATTCTAATTGTTCTTCGATGTTCTTTAGTTTAGTGATCGCGTCTGATTGTCGCGTCTTATCTGCTTCAACAATGTGAGGTTTTGCGTTGGCTATGTAGCCTTTATTGTTGAGTTTTCCCTCTAGTCCCTTAATGTATTTTTCAAGATTGGCAATCTCATCTTTTAAGCGTTTTGTTTCTTTTTCTTTGTCGATTAGACCTTCTAGTGAGATCGCGATTTTGAGGTTTCCTACAAATCCTGTGGTGGAATTTTTCATTGTTTCGCCTTCGGTTTTTATGGTTAGGCTTTCGATACGAGCCATTTGTCGAATGATTGCGGCTTCTTCGTCGGCAACGAGGGCGTTGTTCCCCTCCCCTATTATTTCGACGGTTATTTGTTTTCCGCTTTCAATTTTTGATTCCGCTCTCATTCTTCTAAGGTTTTTGATTATCTCCATGGCTCCTTCCATTTCTCCTTTTTCTTTTTTGAAGCTGTTTTTCTCATTAGATGTTGGCCATGCACTTGTGATGAGGGCTTCTTTTTCTCCCGTCATCTCCCATAGTAGTTCCGTTACATATGGAGTGAATGGATGTAGTAGTGCTAAGGTTGTTTTTAATACGTGAATGAGGACACCCTTATTAGGGTTTATTTTGCTTATTTCTAGATACCAATCACAGTATTCACCCCAGAAAAAGTCGTAGATTGCAACGCCCACTTCTGAAAGTTTATATTCCTTTAGTCCTTTATCAGCCTGTTCAATGATTTCATTGGTTCGTTGGAGAATCCATTTATCTGCTCTTGATAACGATTTGTAATCTATGGATGCGTTTAAGTCTCCTTCTTCTAAATTCATTAAAACAAACCGTGCTCCATTCCATATTTTGTTCACGAAGTTCCGATAACCGGCAATTTTTTCTTCATATAGGCGCATGTCATTTCCCGGGGTTGATCCAACAACAAGGCTTAATCGCACGGCATCGGTTCCGTATTCTGCGATCATGTCTAATGGGTCAATCCCGTTGCCTAAAGATTTGCTCATTTTTCTTCCATCTTTATCTCGAATGAGTCCATGGAGGTACACGGTTTCAAATGGAATCTCATCCATTATGTAGGTGGAAAGAATGATCATTCTAGCTACCCAGAAGAAGATGATGTCGTATCCGGTTTCTAGGACTGATGTGGGGTGATAATATTTTAATTCTGGAGTTTCTTCTGGCCATCCTAATGTAGAGAATGTCCAAAGTCCTGACGAAAACCAGGTGTCTAGTGTGTCAGGGTCTTGTTTGAGTTTGGTTCCATCACAGTTCGGGCATTTTTCTGGTTGAGTGGTTCCAACGATTGGAGCTTTGCATTCTAATTTCCCTTTGTCTGCTGCTTCGCAGTACCAAACAGGGATACGGTGTCCCCACCAGATTTGGCGTGAAATACACCAGTCTCTTAGGTTTTCCATCCAGTTGAAATATGTTTTTTCGAAACGGTCTGGAACAATATCGATGTTTTTGTTTCTAACCACCTCTAGTGATCGTTCTTTTAGTGATTTTCCTTTCACTTTTTTATTTACATCAACAAACCATTGTTCGGATACTAGGGGTTCAATAGCGGTGTCACATCTGTAGCAAACAGATAGATTGTGAACATAGTTTTCATCAATTTTTTCCATCAATCCTTTCTCTTGTAGAATTTTTACCACGCCTTCTCTTGCTTCCAATACATTCTTTCCTTGAAAATCTGGCCCTCCATATTCGGTGATTTCTCCTTTTTCGTTGATGATTTGTTTAACCTCAAATTTGTATTTTTGTGCCAATTCAAAATCAACAAAACTGTGAGCTGGTGTGATGGTCATAGCTCCACTACCCATTTCCATGTCAGCGGCTTTGTCAGCTATGAATGTTGCTTCTACTTCACCATTAATCCATGGCACCATCAAAGATTTTCCTACCCATTCTGTGTACCTTTCATCTTCTGGATGGACGATGATTACTTTGTCGTGAAATTTGGTTTCTGGTCGTGCGGTTCCAATCGTTACTGGTCCGTATTTGATGTAGTAGAATTTGGTGGTTTCTTCTCGGTATTCAACCTCGTCATCGGCAAGTGTTGACTGGCATCGCGTACACCAGTTAACGATCCGGTGTCCTCTATAAATAAGCCCATCTGCGTACATGCGGCTAAAGGCGGTGTTCACTGCATGGGATAAGCCTTCGTCGAATGTATATCGCTCACGGGTCCAGTCCACGCTGGCTCCCATTTTTCTGATTTGGTTTCGAATGGTGTCTTGGGAGCTGGCAACATACTCTTTCACTCGTTCAAGGAATTTTTCTCTTCCTAGGGATTGTCGTGTTTCTCCTTCTTTGGCAATGATCTTTTCAACTTTGTTTTGTGTGGCAATGGCCGCGTGGTCAGTTCCCGGAATCCATAAAGTTGGTCGACCCAACATTCGGTTGTATCTCACCATGATGTCTTGAATAGCCAACATGGTGGCATGTCCTAAATGAAGTTGTCCCGTTGCATTTGGAGGCGGTATGGCGATGGTGAATGGTTTCTTTTTGGGATCAATGGTCGGACTAAATGCCCCTGATGATTCCCATTTTTCATATATTCTATCTTCGTGATTTTTTGCGTTGTAGGCTTTTTCTATTTGTGTCATATTGTGTTGCGGCTTTCGCTAATAATTGTGCACACTTATAGCATATCACTCCTGAAATTTTGAGGCTAAACTATTGACAATGGTGCCTATCGAGTGTATGGTTTAATTGCTCAAATGACTTGAATTATGTCTACAAATCCTAAAAAAATTGAATCAGCGCCTAAGCCTTCCTTAAAGAAGGTTGAAAAGGTGAATCAGTCTACTACTCCTGACCTTCAGGTCGAGTCTGTGGCCGGAGCTGCGGATATTTTGGATTCAATTGATGATTTGGGTGAAGGATCTGAGAGTATAAAGGTGCGTGAATCGAGTGAAGGAGTTGGTGAGAATCGACAAGCTACGGCTGGTAAATTTCAACAATTCCAAAAACAATTGACTAAGGAAGAGGCAGAAACTTTGAAGTTGAAGTTATTGAAGCAACCTCCTTTAAAGAAAGACATGGTTAAACAGATTCGTACTCATGTAACGAAGGAATTGAGTTATCTTGATTCTCAAGCAGGTGGTTACGCTAGCGCTGGTTCTTATAAAGATTTAGCCCGTGTGGTTGCTCGTATTCGTGAGTTGAAGAGTATTTTGGCTCAACTGTTTCATGCAACGGCTGAGTTCATCAAAAATACTTGGCTAAAAGTTGTTCACGGAATTGTATAGTTCGTTCCTAGGATTGTGGAGTGATGGTCTTTTTGCTATGTTTAGGCTCCTTTTATTCAAAAATAGATGTTTATGAATTACTCTCCTGAGCAACTCAAATTGATTGATGATATCAATCGTTTGAAGCGTGAGCGTAATGCGATTATTTTGGTTCATAATTATCAACGGTCCGAGATTTTTGAGGTGGCAGATTTTACGGGTGACTCTCTTAGTTTGTGTCAGGAAGCTAAAAATACAGATGCCGATGTGATTGTTTTTGCTGGTGTTTATTTTATGGCGGAAAGCGCGGCTATTTTAAATCCCGGAAAGAAGGTTTTGATCCCTGATCCTGAATCAGGTTGTGCCATGTCGGATATGATCACTGCCGATGGATTGCGTGAGTTTAAGCTTCAATACCCAGGTGTGCCTGTGGTTACTTATGTTAATTCAACGGCTGAGGTGAAGGCTGAATCAGATATCTTATGCACCTCTTCGAATGTTGTGGATGTGGTCAACTCTTTGCCTGGAACTCAGGTCATTATGGCTCCAGATCGAAACTTGGCTGCTTTTGCTCAAAAGCGTTTACCAAATAAAGAGATCATCGCTTGGGATGGGTATTGTCCTATTCATGAGCGACTAACGGTTAATCATGTCACTCAATCCCGTCTTCGACATCCGGACGCTAAGATCATTGCTCATCCTGAATGTCCAGAAGATGTGATTGATGCAGCTGATTATTGTGCTAGCACTAGCCAAATGATTCAAATTTGTACTGAAGATCCAGCTGAGGAATTTATTTTGATGACGGAATGTGGGATGATTAGGCGTTTGCAAAAGGTGTTGCCTAATAAGCGTTTTTTTACCATGTGTAGTCTTTGTTATGACATGAAGAAAAATACATTGGAGAAAATTTTGGAGTCGTTGACTGATGATGTTCATGAGGTGACGGTTCCTGAGATGATTCGTCTTCGTGCTCAAGTCGCTTTTGATCGAATGTTTGAAGTGAGTGATCGTATGAAAAGTCAGCGTGCTTCCTCTTTTAGTTCTTCTCTTCCTGTTATTCAATGAGCTTTACTCTTTATGATCGGTCTAGTCTTTTGAATCTTAATGATTCGTTGTTTTGTTCAGATTTGGAACAATTTGTCTGGGGTTCCTTTGTTTCTGATACTTCTAGAGGAGATTTGACCACTGATTCATTGTTTCGATCACCTCGTTTAGCTAAGGCTAAGATTTTAGCGAAAGGGGAAGGTGTTTTTTGTGGGCGATTGATTGTTGAGTGGTTTCTGGCTCGTTTGGATTTTTGGGATGGAATCACGTTTTTTATTAAAGATGGTGAGGCGTTTAACTCGGGAGATGTTTTATTCACATTGGAAGGTGATATTGCCACCATTTTGCGTATCGAACGAACCTTATTGAATGTTTTGCAGCGCCTTTCGGGAATTTCAACGCAAACGGCTAAATATGTTCAGTTGGCCTCCCCCACCCCGATTGCATCAACTCGGAAGACGCTTTATGGACGATTGGATAAATACGCGGTTTCAATTGGGGGTGGTTTGACTCATCGTCTGGATTTGTCAGATGCTCCGATGTTTAAAGACACTCATTTCAAAGCCGTTCATGGTGATTGGGACATGATCCTAGAGGCGATTCTTTCTTTGCCGAAAGCAGTGCCTTTTGTAACTGTTGAGGTTCGTCGTTTGGATGAGTTGCAATCTTTTTTAGATTCGATTCCGAAGGGTTTTTCTTTCCCGTTGGTTTTATTGCTTGATAATTTTGAGGTGAAAGAGCTTTTGGCTGCGATCCCTGCGGTTGATAAGCCAAAAAACACCTATTTTGAGGTGTCTGGGGGGATTGATTTGTCTACGGTGAGTGATTATGCCAAAACGGGAGTGGATGTTCTATCTGTGGGGGCTTTGACTCATACTGTCGTTCCTGTGGATATCTCTTTGGAATTGGTCTAATTGGCCAGTAAATGAACATGGATGTGGAAGACTTCTTGTCCTCCTTTTTCGCCCACGTTTATTTGGAGTTTATATCCTTCGATCTCTTTTTCTTCAGCAATTGATTTGCTTGCTTTAATGAGTTGTCCCATCAATTCTTCGTCTCCTTCATTTAGAGTCAGTACGCTATCGATGTGTTTTCGTGGAATGATTAGGAGGTGAGTTTTTGATTGTGGATTTATATCTTTAAAAGCCACGCAATGTTTGTCTGAGTAGACTTGCGTGGATGGTATTTCACCTGAGATGATCTTACAAAAGATACAATTTTCTTGGTCCATGGGGAGGAGGAGTTTATTGTTTTTCTATTTCTTTGAAACGTCGAGTGAGTATAGAGCTCGTCCTACACGTACAAAGTGATTATTTTTTTGAAGATTGAGGGAAATTGTCCCCTTCTTAACATGACGTTGTTCTAGTACCCCAGAGGTGATTTCTTGTTTTGTGAGTGGGCTCTTTTTATCGAGAAGGTCCTCGATGATGTCAGCAACGGTTCCTTCTTTGTATCCCCATTCCTTTAATCCGTAAAGACCACGTCCTACAAGAACAAATTGTTCATATCGGATGAGTTCGTTGTGTACGGCTTGAACGGTCACGCTTTTGTGGTCAAATTTTGCACTTTCAATTGCTTTGGCAATTTCTCCAAAATGCATTGGCTTTTCGTTCTTTTTTAAGATGATATACGCTTTGTCTCGAATGCTCTTCGGGTTAACGTGACGCCATGTCATGAGTCCCCATCCGGTTTCAATCTTTTTAAGATTTTTGTCCGTCATGATAGATGACTGAATGAATTCTGCAGTGAATGTATTCATTTCGTCATTTAGGGCCATTGAGAGCTCGCTAAGGAGTTTGCTTTCATTCAAGATGTCTCCTTTCTTTTTAAGGACTTGTGTCGCCTTTTTAGTCACTTTAACGATCTCGGTGGATGAGATGCTTTTAAGATGATAGTAAGGGAAAATAGTATCGCTTTTGTTCACTTTTTCAATTTCGGGATGAATGATAAGCACCAACTTGGTGATGTTTCCATCTGTTTCGTTCT
>Ga0233448_1002476_pt1 | contig 12958 bp, 10 predicted proteins | sample SI_124_October20_2_FD_183015 | JGI IMG/M metagenome (GOLD analysis project Ga0233448, IMG submission 183015) | Seawater microbial communities from Saanich Inlet, British Columbia, Canada - SI_124_October2016_150_MG | ecosystem: Environmental > Aquatic > Marine > Inlet | place: Canada: British... | reverse complement strand
AAATTGTGCAGGATTTTTGTTTGCCTTTGAGGCGCAAAAATAGGCGTGTAGTCGAACTACACAACTATTTTTGCAACAAAAAAGGCGGGCAAAAAAATTGCTATGCCCTTTGGGTACAAGCAAGTTGGATGTTTATTTATTGCGCATCCCCTTATCTTAGCTTTTATGATTGTAGATCAGAACGGGACGTTATTTCGTGTCCCGTGTTTGTTCCTTAACTAATAAAGCACATGAGTTATACAGTTACTGAGGCGATCCATGCAAAAATCTGACAATATTAAAAACCAGGCCATCGAAAAACTAAATAGACGTCCTGAAAAAGCGCTTATATCATTATTGCGTTCCCAAACCATTGACTGCTATGCCAAGTCATTATCAAGTGATTTGATTGATAAACTAGAGTCAATTCGTGATTTAGCCATGGACGGAACCAAGTTAGCTGTTGATGCCGTTGAACGAAAAGATGATGGATATTTGATTACTCTTGATCAACTGCAAAGTAAAACACTTTTTATCGCAGATGAAGAGACTCAAGGTTATCATCAAACATTGGGTGGTGGACTGTGCAATTTAAGTAAAGATTTGGGTATTATATTAAACGTCATTGGTAATAGTAATCAGCCATCCCTAGAGTTTTTAACCTGGCAAGATGCTGTTAATGAAATTCCTGGAACTCCCGTCGAAGGTAAGTCCAGAACCTCATTGATTTTTCAAAATGAACACTGTGAAAAGTTAATTGTATGTGAAAGAGGGCCAACGTATGATGCAGAAAAAATCGATGTTTGGGATCAGGAAAAGACTTTTTATGGTGATGGATTTAATTTTATTTTTATCGGACAAGAACCGTTTGATAGTGATAAATTTGAATATATTCGACAATTAAAATTATTACGCCCAAATCTCAAAGTATTTTGGCTGGTTGGTGGTAATCAACTTAAAAGTTTATACACCGAATATAAAAGCTTTTTTGCCGTGGTCGATGTTGTCAGTTTAAATTTAGGCGAGGCGGCACAGTTTTTTGGTTTTGAAGATTTACAGAAAAAACACAACAATGCCGATGAATTAAGACGCATGTATGCCCGTGAAATTAGCCGACGAACATTACGCTTTGGTGCCAGCTATGTGGTGATTACCGATGGCGCCAAAGGAGCCAGTTTGGCAAGACAGGCTAGGGGAGGTAAAGTTGAATTTGTTTACTCTCCACTTATTCAAGAAAATAGCATATTGGTTGACTCTCAGGTTCGTGAAGACACGGGATGTGGAGATAGTTTTGCCGCGTCTGTCGCTGCTTATTTTCTGCTAAATCCTGACCGATTTAAACTCAAAGAAGCCACCAATTTTGCCCATTATATTGCGGGTATTATTTACCAGAGATCGCAACCTAATTTGGCAGAACAAGATAGAGAATTTGTTAAGCTGGCTTATCAAAAAGCACAGCAAAGTGGGGCATTTGTTGGTAAACATGAAAATTTTTCCCGTAATATCTGCCAAATAAAACCTGCTGAAATTATGCCGAGAGGCCCTAGAAAAAATGTTTTGGTACTCATTATTGGTGGTAATCCTGCTGATCCCTCTCAACCAGGCGTAACAGGTGCTTGTGCTGCACTAGAATACTTAGGGAAACAATCAATCAGTGGTGAATATCCATTTGCTCCGCTAATTAAAATTGTTCCTCGTATTGTCAGCAATCCCAATGCCAATGGTCGGCTTTCAATGAAATTTAGCCAAGCTGATGAAATGACATCAGATGCTCAAAAAGGTTTATTTTGTAAAGAAATGGGCAATTTTGAAACCACCATTAAAAATGGGGTGCTCAAATCAGACCTGGAAGGTCATGAAGGCGTTTACTTGTTGCGTGTTACTCTATTAGAGGCTTTAGAAATATTGTCATCTGAAGATTTTATTGAATTATTTGGTGATATTAAGTTCTGGCATTTTGTGACAGAAGATATTGATGAAAGACTGGTTTGGCACGCCAAAAAATGTGGAGTATCAAAAGAACAAAGCCAAGAAGTGATTCGTCAGCAAATGAGAGACTATTTAATACAGGCTTTGGGGCCTCAATATCGTTTTTCTAGAATACGGGCAGGACAGCAGGAAGAATTCAATCGAGAAATGACCAATCAATTGATTTTAAGGGTGAATGCTTTATTATCAGGCGTTTTTAGGCAATAGTTGTTATGGAAATAGATTTTTGGCATGATAAATGGGAAAAGAATCTTATTGGATTTCATTTACCTGAAACAAATCCTCACCTCATTAAATATTATTCTCATTTGAATTTAACTAAAGGTGATCGAATTTTTGTTCCACTGTGTGGAAAATCTAACGATATTATCTGGCTGATAAAACAAGGACTTTATGTTACTGCAATAGAACTTAGTCCACTGGCAGTCAAACAGTTTTTTGATGACAATCAGCTACAACCTGAGATCATCAAGCAAAATGATTTTCAAATATGGCAAACTGAAAAAATTAGAATATTTGTAGGGGATTTTTTTAAATTACGTGTAGATGATTTAAAGAATATCGATGCAATTTATGATCGCGCATCATTAATTGCGTTACCACTTCAATTGCGTCAAAATTATCGACAGCATCTTCAATTAATCTTACCCTCGATGAAAATATTATTAATTACGTTAGAATATGATCAAAGTTTAATGCAAGGCCCACCGTTTGCAGTCAATGATGATGAAATAGATCAGCTTTATGGTAATGAATATCAAATTAAGACATTAATGAAAGAAGATGTTTTGTCAAAAGAGCCTCATTTTAAAAAGAAAGGTGTTGATTATATGAACGAATCTGTTTATCAGCTAACTCCTAGGAGGCTGTCCGAAAACTCATCTTTCCGCCATAACGGTGTTAAAATCTGACTCAAAATGCTCATTTACACACGTAAACTGTGCTTTTTCGACAATTTTATGCTTTGATTTGACAAAAATCTGAGTTATCGGAGAGCCACCTGGATGGGTAGTTTATTCATTCCTCTTCCTCATTCCTAACATTGTTGCGTCTTAGGCTGTGAACATAAATTATAACCAAAATATAGCCAATAAACATTGCCAAACAACCCGCTATAGCATCTACTAAGCTATGTTGTTTGGTAGTGAAAACACTGAGAATGCCACACACACCCAGAAAAATAAAAAACCACTTTAGTTTACCCGAATAGGCACTTGCAACCCAGATTAAAATGGCCATTAAAGTGACATGTTCTGAGGGAAAGCTGTTTAATGGTGTATCAATAACAATTAAAGATTGATATAGATATTCGGTTAATGAAGGGTCTTCAAATCTCAATTGAGGACGAGGGTAGCTAACGGGAGTCATTACCCAAATAAAAGTATTAAACAAAAATCCAATACCATTAACTGAGAGTATAACCATTAAATGTTGTCGGCTTTCCACAAAAAGGGGGATCATAAAAGACCAGAACAAGGCTCCGAAATAAGGTAATACTGTCCATGCTAAAAATGGAATATGAGTTTCAAAATCAAATAAATAATTATTATAAATAGTCTGATGAGAAATGTGATTTGTTGTCAGGTAAATAATTCCCATCAATAATGACGATATCAATAACCAAGGTAGATTACGCTTTAAAATGGCAGGTTGAGTGGAAAGGTTGATATTTTGTATTGGGTTTTGCATAGGGTATTTGGTTGTACTAATTTGAACATGATGCCCTTTGGGCAAAGTAGTATTTAATATTATAGTGTCATGGATGAACACAGATAGACGCGAATATTTTCAATGAGTATTTGTGTTTATCCTTAATGCAAATAATTAAATCTGTTTTTTAGGATTATATCTGAATTTAAACTTGAACTGTTATTGAATTTTAGTAGAATCTGTCGCATTTAGAATCACTGTAAAAAACTATTGGGGATTTGTATGATAAAAGTCGATGGGTTGAGCAGAACCTACGATCAATTTATTGCCGTGAATGATGTCAGTTTTAGCATTCAGTCAGGAGAAATTGTAGGTTTGTTAGGTCACAATGGTGCTGGTAAAACCACCGTCATGAAGATGTTAACGGGCTATTTAGAACCTACCAATGGCAATGTTGAAATTGAGGGTAAAAGTATCGATGATGATTGCTTGAGTATCCAGCAAAAAATAGGCTATTTACCAGAAAATTGCCCAACTTACCCCGAAATGACAGTGATTGACTATTTAGAATATATCGCACGGATGAGAGGTGTGAATGATGAGAATATTGTTGATGCCATACGCAACGCCATTGACAATACCAAGCTAGCGGAAAAAGCCAACCAACTGATTAATACATTATCCCGTGGTTATCGTCAGCGAGTCGGTGTGGCGCAAGCCATTATCCATCAACCAGAAATACTGATACTTGATGAACCAACCAACGGACTTGATCCATCTCAAATTTTACAGATGCGTCAATTGATTAAAGATCTATCGGCAAAAACCACGGTCATTATTTCTACCCATATATTACAAGAAGTTAAAGCCATTTGTGATCGAGTGATTATCATGAAAAATGGTGAAATAGGATTAGATTCTGCTATTAAAGATATTCAACAGATTGAGCGTTTAATGTTAAGCATCAATTGTTCACAGGAAGAAACTAAAGCACTGTTGTCAGATTTTGATTTTATTGAGTCGATTGACCCTATTCAACAACAGGCAGGTAGTCATACTTTTAGACTACAGTTGGTTCAAAAAACCGAATTAACAAGCAATGAATTATCATCAAAAATAGCTCAACGTGTGATTGAAAAAGGGCATGATTTATACGCTATTTTTCCTGAGCAACGCGACTTGGAAACCGTCTTTGCTGAAATTAATCGAGTTGGGAGTTAGTCTGCATGCAAAATATCAAAAGAATTGCCATCAAAGAATTATCCGCTTTTTTTACATCACCCGCTGCCTTTATTTTTTTAGGCGTATTTTTAATCGTCAATTTATTCATATTTTTCTGGGTCGAGAAATTTTTTGCCCGAAACATTGCTGATATTCGACCTCTTTTTGAGTGGATGCCCATTTTATTGATCTTTTTAGTCTCTGCGTTATCAATGAAAATGTGGAGTGAAGAGCGACGTATGGGAACATTGGAAATATTGATGACTCTGCCGCAGCCTAACGCTCAGTTTGTGGTCGGAAAATTCATTGCTTGTATGGCGTTGGTTACTATTGCATTGACTCTTACATTGCCTATTCCAATCACGGTTACTTTTTTTGGTCAGTTGGACTGGGGGCCTGTTTTTGGGGCTTATTTAGCCACTTTATTTTTGGCTGGGGCTTATGTCTCGATTGGTTTGTTCATTAGTTCACGAACCGACAACCAAATCATCAGCTTAATCATCAGCGTGGTTATTTGTAGTATTTTCTATTTACTGGGATCAGATGCGTTAACCTCCTTATTTGGTAATAAAGGTGGTGAATTATTGAAATTAATGGGCAGTGGTTCACGCTTTATTTCAATTACCAGAGGGGTTATTGATTTAAGAGATTTATATTATTATTTGAGTATTATAGGGGTATTTCTTACCTTAAATATTCTGACGTTAGAAAAAATCCGCTGGTCAACCAATACCAACAAAGCAAATCACAAAACCTGGAAAATAGCCAGTGTGTTGATGGTTGCAAACTTATTAATGGGTAATTTGTGGTTACACCAAATTGGCTGGATGCGGGCAGATATGACTCAAGGCAATATTTACTCTATTTCATCAGCCACCCGAAACTACATGGCGCAGTTGCAAGAGCCTTTGATTATACGTGGATATTTTAGTGCCAAAACCCACCCTTTATTAGCGCCTTTGGTACCACAATTACGGGATTTAATTCGTGAGTATGAAATTGCCAGTCAGGGTAAAGTTCGTGTTGAGTTCATTGATCCTTTGGAAGAGCCAGAATTGGAAAAAGAAGCGGGACAGAAATACGGTATTAAACCCGTCGCATTTCAAATTGCCAGCAAATATCAGTCTTCCGTGGTTAATTCCTATTTTGATGTGCTGATTAAATATGGTGATCAATATGAAGTATTAAGCTTTAGAGACTTGATTGAAATTAAATCTCAAACTGAAACAGACCTTGATATTGAATTGAGAAACCCTGAATATGACATTACCCGAAGCATTAAAAAAGTGTTGTATGGTTATCAAGGTTCGGGAGATTTATTTTTAAGCATTAAAAAGCCTGTTCAATTCAAGGGTTATATTTCAGAGAATAATAAATTACCTCCACAGTTGGTCAAATTAAAAGAAGGCCTAGAGGAACTTTTGCTTGAATTAAAAACAACTTCTGGTGGCAAAGTAAATTATACCATTCAAGCTCCAGAAGCAGGCGATGGCGCATTGGCAAAACAATTGGCAAAAGATTTTGGTTTTCGCCCGATGACCGCAGGTTTATTTGATCCTAATCAGTTTTATTTTTACATGACCATGCAACATGACGGGCAAACAGTACAAATCCCATTGCCTGAAGACTTTTCAAAAGAGGGTATTAAAACAGGCATAGATGCTGCTTTAAAACGATTTTCAGCAGGATTTTTAAAAACAGTTGCCATGTATAAGGCTGAATCTCCAAAGAATAGATACGGTATGCCAACACGAGGAGGCAAACAATTCACTTTGTTGGAAGAAAAAATGGTTGAAAATGTCACTATCAAAGACACCTCTTTAAAAGAGGGGCGAGTATCGAATGATGCTGATTTTTTAATTGTTGCTGCACCCAATAACTTAAATGAAAAACAAGTATTCGCCATTGATCAGTTCTTAATGCAAGGCGGTACAGTGATGATATCAACATCTCCCTATAACATAGACCTATCCAAAGGCTCATTGTCAGCCAATGAACAAAAAACAGGTTTAGAGCCCTGGCTAAAAAACTTTGGCGTGGAATTGGAAAAAAAGATGGTACTGGATCCACAAAACACCAAATTTCCCATTCCTGTTAAAAGAAATTTAGGTGGCTTTATGGTGAAAGAAATACAATTGGTAGAATATCCTTATTTTGTTGATGTGCGTTCTAAAGGTATGAATAAAGAGCTCAGTTTGGTCGGGGGGTTACAGCAACTGACCGTGAATTGGGCTTCACCCATTAAAATCACCGAAACAGAAAAGCTGAAATTAAAATTCACCAAATTAATAGAAAGTTCTGAGAACTCATGGTTGTCAAATTCCACCAATATTGTGCCAGATTTTAGAAGCTATGGTGATTTGGGGTTTAAAGTATCTGGTGAAATGAAAAAACAATTATTGGGTGTGATTATTGAAGGGCAATTTCAGTCATTCTTTAAAGGAAAAAAATCACCGCTATTGGTTAATAATAAGAAAAAGGAAGAAGACAAACTTAAAAAAGAAGAAAAAACAAAAGAAGAGCCTGTTTTTACAGGTGTGATTGATAAATCGCCTGAGTCAGCACGGATTATTTTATTTTCATCCAATGATTTTTTAACCGATCATGTGATTGAAATTGCTGCCAGCGCTTCAGGCAGTCATTATTTAAACTCATTACAAATGGTGGAAAACTCCATTGATTGGTCGTTGGAAGATCGTGGTTTATTAACCATTAGAAGTCGTGGGCATTTTTCACGGGTACTTGACCCGTTAGACCAGCAAGCACAAATGTTCTGGGAATATTTTAATTACGCTTTGGCATTACTCGGGTTGCTGGTGGTTTACATGATTAATAAAAAGCGCCAGGAGAAATCACAACAATTTTACCAGTTGGTATTAAAAACAGGAGCAAACTCATGAAAAAAATAATTTCAACGCTTGCTATATTACTCTTGATACAAACTGTTTTAACTCTAATTTTATCGTCTACAGGTTCTGATTATACGGCCTTTAAAACAGAAGAAAAATTATTGGAATTGAACATTAAAGCTCTGGATAAAATTGTTATTACTGACATTAAAAAAGCCAGCCTGATTTTGGCTAAAAAAGATGGGCAATGGAGAATGCCTGCTCATGGAGACTTTCCTGTTTCAAAAGTACAGTTTTCCCAATTGACAGGAAAACTTGAAAATGCGAAGAAAAGCTGGCCCATAGCCACCACTCAATCTGCAGCAAAACGTTTTAAAGTTGACGAGGATTACTTTGAAAAGAAACTTGAGTTCTACCAGAATGGCAAAATTAAAAAGATCATGTATTTGGGGTCTTCACCAAAGTTTCGTAAAGTCACAACTCGAATTAAAGGCGATAATAATATCTATTCAATTGACTTTAATGCTTTTGAAGCCAGTATCAAAGAAGAAGACTGGTTTGATAAAGGTTACTTGACACTCAATAAAGATGATATGCAACAAATCAATATTAATGGCATTGAGTTGGTTAAAAAAGATAAGGAATTTAAATTAAATCCAGCACAAACAGCACAATTAAATCAGGCTGAAGTTAAAAAATTACTATCACAAATAACCTCGATTACATTTCAAACCCTACTAGATACAAGCAAAAAAACCACATTCAAATTTGATTGGGTGTTTGCACTACAAATGAAATCTGGCAAAGTTGATTATAAAATCGCCAAACTCGATAAAACAGAAGACTTTGTGTTAAAACTCTCCAGTCAGCCTTATTATTTTAAAATAAGCAAACAGACTGTTGAAAACTTGAAAAAATTCAATAAAACAACTTTAATTGTTCAAGAGGTTGTGAAAAAAACACCTATAAAATCAACGGTTAATGGCGATGCAACCACTGCACCATTATTGCCTCAGCAAAATTTGATCGAATTAATTAAAAAGAATCAGCCCTAATGGAGTATGACCGTAAGCTAGATGCAACTGCAATGACTTGTCCTATGCCCATTATGCAGTCTCGGCGAATTTTAAAAGAGATGAAGGTGGGTGAAATATTGTACTTAATAGCCTCTGATGCCGATATTGAAACAGATATTTCTGCATTGGTTGAGTCTTTGGGTGCAAAAATTTTACAATCATATGTAGAAAATGGCCAATACCAATTTTATATAAAAAAAGGCTAACTAAATTCTTGACAGAGGGTAGCCTCAATGCGTATTATCAGCACTCGATAGTTTCACTGTCGATTAAGTAAAAATTGTTCGGGGTGTAGCGCAGCCTGGTAGCGCGCCTGCTTTGGGAGCAGGATGTCGGGGGTTCGAATCCCTCCACCCCGACCAACTTCTATCTTGCGCTCGTAGCTCAGCTGGATAGAGCATCGGCCTTCTAAGCCGAGGGTCACAGGTTCGAATCCTGTCGAGCGCACCATTTTTCAGATCATAAATTCACCATTATTTCAAATATTCTGATTCTAACGGATTCTGTAAAAATACCGTTACCAGTTGATTTAATCGTAAACTTTTCGTCACAAAGCATTGTCGCCGTATTACCTGATTCGTAGTAGGATTATCTCGGTAATATTCAAAATCAATATTGTCTTTAATAATCCCTAAAAAATAAAAATTTTTAAGTTTTTAAATTGTCCAGATCAAGTAAGGAGGGAAGTTTATTTGTTGCGTATTACCCTACTTATCATTATATCAAAGCCTCAAGTAACTGATTATTAATCACTGCTTGTAGAATATCGCTACGTGTAATAATTCCAACCAGTTTGTTTTCATGATTGATGATGGGGATTGAGCCGATTCTTTCCTGAAAAATAGTATTGGCAATTAAGCGGATGTCGGTTTCAATATTGGCAGTGATAATATCCGTTGTCATGATTTCTTTGATTGTGTGTCGAGTAAAATAAATTGATTTATTAATTCTCATTTGGATAAATACTTTAAAAAAGTCTCTATCAGATAGAATGCCAACCATTTTGTTTTCTATAGAGAGTACGGGGATGTGTCTGAATCGATTTTGGTTGATTAGTTGCCAGGCATCATCCAGTGAGCTATTGTCCTGTAATGTTATGATAGGACTGCTCATAATTTGTTGGGCTACATTGGCTTCTTTTTTATTGCGATATTGATCTCTAACGTGTTGGTAGCGATTAATCGCATCGGGATGAAATAATGAATCCTGTTCATATTTGTCCGCCATTTTATTGTTAGGCTCAACACTTTCTATCTTGCTGATTTTGTTGACTCGATACGTATTGGGGTTGTAGGGAATTGTATTGCCATTTCTGTCCCAAATTGAAAACATGACGTATACCTCTAGTTTTTAGTACAATGTAATTCGTAATATAGCGTATATCCAGAGAGTTTTTGTTTAATAGTTGCAGTAATGTTGTCAATATTTTCAGATGACTGAACAATAATATCAACCCGAGTGCCGTGATGTTTGTCTTCGCTGACTTGAATTTCCAGCTGATCAATCGTGTCTATGGGGTCTAATTCACGTTGGAAAACGGCTTGAGTTATTTGCCAGCGTAGTTTGGGTTTGAATATTTTTCCAACAAGCGTTAATGGTATTTGTTTGATGAGATGAATTTCTTTTGGAATGGCTGCTCGTTCACCGATTGTATTTTCTGCATGTTGCATGAGTTGATCAATACTCAACGTTGTGTCAGGTTGTAATTCGATGAATACCACGGGAATTTCTCCCACTCTTGGATGTGGGCAAGCGATTGCTGCTGCATATTTAACTTGTTCCAGTTGATAAAATACTTCTTCTATCATTAATGGGTCAATATTGTGTCCACCTCGAATAATCAGTTCTTTAATGCGTCCTGTTAGCCAGTAAAAACCATCTTTATCTTTTTTGCCTAAATCTCCTGTATCAAACCAGTCACCAAACCAGTTGTTTTTGTTATGAATTTCTTCAACATACCCCTGAAAAACATTGGGGCCTTGGATTAAAATATGGCCTATTTCATCAATTTTTGATTCTCTGGTGATTTCATTGTGGTTGATTTGGGCTATTTTGATTTTTTGATAGGGCAGTCTAATGCCTACGCTACCAACTTTACGTTCACCATCTTTGGGGTTAACCGCTGATGCACAAGCACCTTCCGTCAGGCCATAACCCTCAAGTATTTTCATTTGGGTATGTTGTTCAAATCGTTTAAACAGTTCTATACTCAATGGAGCGGCACCGCAAATGGCATATTTAAGTGAATCAATTTGACAGTCTCCGACAGGGATCTGTAATAGGCCTGATAATACAGTCGGTACAGTGGAAAAAAAAGTGGCTTGATAGAATTCAACTATTTTATAAAAATTGACAATAATTGAGGTGTCTCTATATCCAGCAGGTGAAAGAATGATGACATGTGCACCAATTGAAAATGGACATAAGCCCGTAATCGTGGTGGCATTAACATGAAATAAAGGGAGTCCACACAATAGTTGGCTGTTTTGTTCCATACCTCCAGCTGTATTGATCATCCATGCCATGCAAACTTCATTGTAGTGTGTGCGTTTGGCTAGTTTGGGTGTGCCTGTGGTACCACCTGTGTGATAAAGTGAAGCAATGTCTGTTTTATGAATGGTTCGGTGAAAGTTTAATTGATTTTTAGGTTGAGTTTGTAATTGTTGATTGAAATTTAGAATTTGATCTGTTTCGGCTTGTGATTCTGAAATACATAAAATGGTTTTTAAGCTGGGGATATCATCTTTGATTTTTAGCACTTTTTGCCAAATCTCTGAATCACCCAGTGCAACAATGATTGATGTGTTGGCTGCAATGCAAATGTTTTTAATGGTATCCGCTTCTAGCAGGGGGTTGATTGGATTTGCAATGCCTGCTGTTTCTGCGCCCCATAAAACGGCGTGGGTAATGGGTAAATTAGGCAATAAATAACTGATAACATCCGTTGGTTGAGTTCCCAATGAGCTAAATAAGTTGGCGCAGGCATTAATTTGTTGTAAAAAATTTTGGTAGGATAATTGAATGGGTTGATCATAGCTGTTACCTGATGCAATAAAGCTCAAGGCAATTTTGTCTGGTTGCAGGCTGGCACCATATTGAATTAAGTCATAGGTGTTTGTTGCCTGTAATCTATCATCAATGCCAGTAGATTCAATTTGGCTGATATCGTTTATATTTTTAATATTAAATGGTGTCATGTGTTTGATTCTTAATGCAATGAGTGAGTAGCGCCTGAGAGCGGTGTTGCTTAATAAGGGGGTGCACAATAAACAAAAATCCTCACAATTCGGATATTTGTTTATTTCGCTTCCTCTAATTGTACATGACTTTGAATTTCTAAGGAACGGTAAATAAAGTAATGAGCGCTAAAATTTTGGTGGTAGATGATGAAAAAGACATTAATGATCTCATCGTCATTAATTTAACAGATATGCATTATCAGGTGGAGTCTTGTGATGATGGTCTTGAGGCGTTGCAAATGGCAATGACAAATGCTTATGATTGTGTGGTGTTGGATGTTATGTTGCCAGGTATCGATGGGCTGGAAATTTGTCAAAAATTAAGGGCGGTAGACAATTTTACGCCTATTTTGATGTTAACTTCTAAAAACTCAGAAACTGATCGAGTGCTAGGTTTGGAGGTGGGGGCCGATGATTATTTGACCAAGCCATTCAGTATTCGTGAATTACAGGCAAGAGTAAAAGCGATGTTGCGTCGTTCTCAACGTTTTTCTCAGCCCATTGCAAATGTTGATAAAGTTTTGAAATTTAATGAGTTAAGTATTGATTTGTCTAAGCGAACCGTTGAATTGGCAACTAAGTTGATTGATTTGACCTCGACTGAATTTGACTTACTGGTGTTTATGGCTAAAAACCCTGGGCATGTATATTCAAGAACTCAATTGCTGGATTCTGTTTGGGGTTACCAATACAGCGGTTATGAGCACACTGTAAATTCTCATATCAACAGGCTTAGGCTTAAGTTGGAAAAGCAAGCAGCCAAGCCTGAGTATATTTTAACTGTTTGGGGAGTTGGTTATAAGTTTAGGAGTGAGCACGAAATAACTTCCCGTTCCTTGTATACTAATTATCATGAATCATTAGTAACATTATTATAAGTATTACTAATGATTCTAGCATATGATTTAGATAGTTATTGGGAAGGTCGTCCGTTCCTAAAGCCACATTTACTTGT
>Ga0233448_1002473_pt1 | contig 12968 bp, 13 predicted proteins | sample SI_124_October20_2_FD_183015 | JGI IMG/M metagenome (GOLD analysis project Ga0233448, IMG submission 183015) | Seawater microbial communities from Saanich Inlet, British Columbia, Canada - SI_124_October2016_150_MG | ecosystem: Environmental > Aquatic > Marine > Inlet | place: Canada: British... | reverse complement strand
ATAGTTTTTGCCAAACGCTTGGTATTGTTACTTTAAACACTATTCTTTTCTCCGCTATTTTTTTAATGACTCGAACAATTGTTGCCACTGATGATTCCAATCAGAATCTTTAAGGGCATAAGTATTGCAAAATTTCTCTCTTACTTTTTGCAACTCTTCACCACTCTGTAATACCCCCATTTTCAATACAACTCTAAAGTAGAGGTTCGACTGACTACAGTCATCTTGTTACGCCACCTTTGATTACTATAAATCCATAACCACTGCGTGGTTATGTTTTGTGCTGATTCAACTGAATCAAACAAGTGTAAATTTAAACATTCCTGTCTAACTGTACGATTAAATCGTTCAATATAGGCGTTTTGTGTTGGCTTGCCTGGTTGTATGTACATTAGTTTAATATCCATTGCTTGTGCCCAATCAGATAATTTGTATTGAAGCATTGAAGTATTCTCAATTTTATGTAACTCCTTCAATGAACGAACATTTTCATACCTATCAAACACGGAATCAATAAAGAACCTCAACCATGGCCCTATAATGATTCTCCAAAAACGTATATTTGTTGTAACTCCATGCATTTTTCCGAGTTTTTGACTGAGCAATGCCAACTTTTTCTCATACAATGAATCAAGGTATTGATAATCAGAGTAATATTTTTCTCTATCATTCCAGTGGTACTCATGAGTTATAGCATCCATTTTTTCCCAAATAGATTTATTTTTATATAGCTTGCACCACTCACCTAAGAATATAGTTTTGCAACTTGAATCCCAAGTACTTTCGAGTGCCGTAGTAACGAGAAAATATTTACTCATTTTTTTAATGTTTCAAACTGATCAATAATCTTATCAACACCTTCCCTAATTGCGCTGGGTACGGTATACACATTATCGGGGTAGCTCATGTAGTATTTCATTAGCTCTTTGTTTGTATTTATATAATCTTTATAACTTAACTTATAAATAGAGTTTAATTTTTCTGAAAAATTTTTATAATTACTATCAGTAGTTAAAATTTCATTGTCAATATCTTGATGATAATAATCTGTTCCAGAAAAGTTACAATACAAGACTTTCTTTCCCAAACCATATGCTTCAATTACCGCTGTTGAAAGGCAAGAAATAACCAAATGACTCTCTTGCATTAATGGAAAAATATTCCTCTCTGAACGATTGGTATCAATATATTCAATAGAGCTTCCATATATCTGGTTATAGTACTCTTCCTCTGAAAATCCAAGTTCAGGAATAATCCAATTTTTTGAATTTCGTTCTGCGCGATAAATAATTGCCGCATTTATCTTATTATCTTTAATATATCTAGATAACAACTCATCCATAATTTTCATTGATCGCATTGTATCCTGCACATCTTGTGCATAACCAATATCACCACGCCAAGTTGATATAATCAATAAATCATATTTTTCCTGAACCTGCTCTTTTGGAGTAAAGTACAAAGAGGCAACTAAAGAGCCTACTGGGTAATAATGATCAACCTTGTATCCTATTTTTGAAAATAATTCTTGTTCATGTGTGCCAAAACAAAAATAATGTGGCACATAGAAGCCCGAGTTAGGATTGGCTGCGTAACTCAATCTGGAACCATTCTGGACTGCTATAAATGAAAAATTATCACAATGTTTTGCAAGCCACCCGAAAGTGCTACTATTATCAATAAAAGTAATAACAGCCTTTGGCTTAATTGATTCTAGGCAAGCTTTTAAATACCAATAGTAAACCTGCTTAATTACACCATAAAAAAATCCACGATTCTGTAATTTAACTTCTTTTAAGCTAAATTTCACCAGCTCTTTTATGAATTGAATAATAACACCCTTGCCTAAAAAAATATCTTCTGGGCGCATATTGAAAACATCAGCGCTGTATTTTTTATTAATTACTCGGCGAACATGCTGACTATTGCATTCATCAAATATTAGAACATCGCATGGATTAGGCGATGAAAATAACACTCTTCTGCCAAACAGTGTCATAGATTCTGTGCCTTTAAAGACAGTGTCTTACGATCTATTTTTCCACTAGGTGAGCGGGGAAATTCATCGATTGTTACTATCTTCTTAGGGAAGAATACTTGCTCTAAATGTTGCATACTATTCTGTCGAATAAGTATCTGCTCCTCCTTGCTAATTTCGCTCATCGTAAAAGCGACACAGACTGTTGTTATCTGATCATCACTCTTAATGGCAACCACTACAACATCTTGAAGGGGTTTAAATTTTGAAAGCACTGATTCAATTTCTCCAATTTCTATACGCCGCCCCCCAAGTTTGATTTGATTGTCCTTGCGGCCAGTGCATTCTATGTTGTTATCATTATTATAGAAACCTAAATCACCTGATTTATACCAAGTTTCGTTTGACAAATCCCAGTCAAAAGCTACAAATACAGAATTGGTTTTTTTTTGATCATTAAGATAGCCATTAGAAATTTGAGGCCCTTTATATACTATTTCTCCAATATCGCCTTTTTTCACTTGGTTCGATTCATTATCAATTATTGAAATCTGCATACCAGACATTGGTTTGCCAATTGGAACTACATCATTATTATAAGTTGTTGATCTATCCTTTTTTGAATAACAGAATGAAGCAACATCTATAGTAGCCTCTGTTGGTCCATAGTGATTTTCAACAGAACTATTGGGTGCTGCAACCCCCCATGCATCTGCAATTTTTTTAGATAAAGCCTCTCCAGCAAACCTTATTACTTTTAAATTAGGGAAGATATTTTTTTCCAATACCCCCATTTTTAGCATAAAAGTGCCAATTGAAGGCACCGAGCTCCAAATGTCAATTTTTTCATTAATAATGAAGTCTGATGGCAGTAACATATCATTCTCGGGCACTACACATAAAGCCCCTCCATTACTTAACGTGTAAAAAATATCTGATACCGAAGGATCAAAACTTAAGTCATGAAATTGTGACATTTTAAAATGTGATGGTAATTCCCATAATAAAGAAATAGCACTTAAATAAGATAGTACATTAGCATTGGTCACTTGAACCCCTTTTGGATTGCCAGTTGAGCCAGATGTATACATTACATATGCCAAATCACTTTTGCTTATGTCATTAAGATTTATCTCACAGCCTTTACTATCAATATAGTTTTTATCTATCCAGTTGCCGCTTTCTGAAACTAATTCATAAGGTGTTATTTTTTTACAAGCAACACCATAAAGAGATTTCTTAACTTTGGAAAAATTATCAACATCCCCCACTAAGAACTTAATATTTGAATCATTAATAATAGAAATAATCTTATCTTTACTAAGCTTTGGGTTAATGGGAACATAATAACAACCAGCCAACAAGATTCCTAAAATACCAACATAAGAAGCCATGTGACGCTGACCAACAATCCCTATCGCCTCTTTATTTACACCTTGATCCTTTAAAGTGTTTGCAACTTGTGCTGATTTTTGTATTAAGTCGCTATATGTAAGTACTTCATCTTTAATTTTAATAGCAACCCTTTCAGGGTATTGTGCTGCTGATTCTACAACAGCTTGGGCCAAACTATTAACCTTCATACGCCCTCTTATGAATTTTTTTAATAGAAGTTGAGCTGGCTATTTCTGATGGGCTAAAATCAATGGAAAGCTGATTCTTCAAAGCAATAATAATCTGCATATGATTAAGAGAATCCCAGCTAATTGTATTTTCCATGCTAGATTCAACTGTAATTTCTTCTTCGGTTAATATTGATGAAATTACACTAACAATTTCATTCTTACCAACTGATACAAATGGAGACATGGTATTGTTTTCAGTATAATCTTTAGCAATCATTCCGTATTGCCAACCATCATAATAAATGCCATTTTTACAGTAGAAATCTCTTAGTACACCCTCATGTTTCATACCTGAGGCTAGAACTGATTGAATGGTACGCTCATTTTCAACCATGGTAATTCCATGTAATCGGTTCAAATCAAGCACCTCAAAAGTAAATTTTTTTAGCGCCTCTTGTATTTGCAAGACGTAGCCACAACCCCAGAACGCAGGATCAGTTCCATAGCCCCATTCAATAGATTGACGAGCATAATTAAGGTTAACTAATCCCGCTGAACCAACTAAACGATCATCACTCTTGCGACGCACAAACCAATACATTGCGCTCTTTTCGCCGGACTGGTTAGACATTCGATGTAAAATTTTTTCAATATACGTCCTAGTTTCACCAATTTCTTTAAATGGATCAAATTCAAAAAACTCATACAGTCTTTCGTCTATGGAGTATTGGTGCATCTCTTCCAATCCATCCATAGAAAAATGCTCAAAATAGATATCTGATTCAGATTCTATTTTTGGCAAGATATTAGAAAACTTATCTATTAAATTATTTTTGCTCAACATATAAATCTCGATTAAAGTACCGAACGCCCACCATCCATTACCATGTTTTGTCCATTCATGTAGGCGGAAGCATCTGAACATAGAAACTGAACTGCACCACGATATTCATCTTTAGTTGCCATTCTATTCATCGGAATAAGCTGTGTAAGCTTCTGCACAAAATCATCGCCTTGACCGTTAAAAACCCCACCTGGGGATAACGCATTGCACCTTACCCCACTGTCTGCCCAATAAGTAGCTAAGTATTTGGTAAGGCCAATCAATCCATGCTTAATAACAGAATAGGTAACTGGTTTTACCGGTTGCTGATCAGGACTCAAGCCATCTTTTTTATAAAGCCTTTGGTCGGGTGCAAAAACTGATAGATCCGATGCAATATTTAATATAACTCCCTCACCCCTCTTTGCCATCGCTTGTCCAAAAATCTGAGAACATAGCATAGCACCAGTTAATCCAACTTTAAGTTGAAAATCCCAATCATTCACTGAAAAATTTTCCAATCTCGAAGTTTCAACTACACCGTCTTTTTGCACCTTGGGGTCGATGGCTGCATTATTTATTAAAATATCAATTACAAATCCATTATCTTGTAACGCATTAGCTACGTTTTGAATATTACTTTCACTTGTAACATCCATAATTTTATAAAAAAGTCGAGCCTTATTATCTGAATTCAATAGAGTGTTGTATGCTTTTTTTAGTCCTTTTTCATTGACGTCAGTCATAACAACAGTAGCGCCGATCTCTAATAAAGCTAATGTATGCTCAACACCAAGCAAACCCGCAGCCCCTGTTATAAGTGCAACTTTATTTGTTAAATTAAATTTATTCATAATCCTTTATGGTGATTTATGGTTAACTTATATCTAGTCTAACTACTGTATTTTCTTGCATTGACTCTTTTGCAGCTTCTATGATTTTCATTGAAGCAATAGAGTCATTCATATTGGCATCACTATCCAATGTGCCTATATTTTCTATGAGTGACTTAATTTGTAAATTAAACATGGTGTCATTATCAAAATTAAAATTGGCATGCTTAGTATTTTTGGCAGTCTTATTAAAATACTCCTCTATTAGTAAATCATCGTCCTGATTCCAGGATAAACACCCCTCTTCTCCGTAAATTGAAAAATTCCTTTCATGGTGCTTTTGCCAAAATGTCAAATTAATCCTAACTGAAAATTTAATATAATCTAACACCAAAGACACGGTATCTTCTACATCTATGCCAACATTGGAATACGTTCCACCAACACAGACAACGGATTTTGGCATACCAAAATACCAAACAGAAAGATCTATTTCATGTATTTCAGTAAGCAAAACACCGCCGCCCAACTCCTTTCGACACGCATACAAATCAAGGTAGTTTTCATAAGGATGCCATTTTGGTATATATGACGCCACTGTAAAATTTACAGTGAGCAACTGTCCAAGTTGTCCAGACTTAATAATTTCCTTGACTTTACTTAAATGTGGGTGAAATCTTCTTTGAAATCCAACTTGAATAGCAACATTGTTACTTTTAACTGTATCTTTTAACACTTGAAGTCCATCCAATGAATTCGATATTGGCTTTTCAACAAACACATCAATACCTCTTGATGCGCATAATTGTGCATATTCAAGATGCATAGAGCTTGGAGTCGAAATTACGGCCAAATCTGGTTTCAATGCCAGTACTTCATCAATGTTATTATAAATATCAATTTGGTAAACCCCTTGTATAGAGTCTTTCTCATTAACAGAAAAATCTGCATTTAAAAGAGGTGTCTTATTGGTTGATCGATATGCAATCAATTCAACATCTGGTAAAAAATTTCTGAATAACCTGAGATGCCTCTGACCAGCCCCACCAAGGCCAATAAATAAAATTCTCTTAAGCATTTTCTGCATTAGATTTAAAGAAGCTAACTAAGCTCATATTGTATTTAGCTGTATTGATTGGATCACTTCCACGAGTAGTTTCAAAAGTATATGGGCCATTATAATTAATATCATTCAGGGCGAAGAATACACTCTCAAAATTAACCAAACCAGTACCTAGTAAAACATTTTCATTATTACTATTTTTATCTTTAATATGCACATGAGCTATGGCACTACCCAGAAGTCGAATATCACTCGCCAAATTATGGCCAAAAGCAACTCTATTACCAGTGTCATATACCACCTTAACATTGGGTAAGTCTATTAACTGTAATAGTTCAATTAATTCTTTTCCAGTTAGAATAGTTTCAAGGCATACTACAATACCTCCATTATATGCCGCTTTTGCCACTTTTTTTAAAGGCTCTATATACTCTTGCATATTATTTATTGAAAGCTCACTACTCTCAAAAAAAGGCATAATATACTTTTCAATCCCTAATTTTCTCCCTTGCTCAAGTAAATCTATATTTTGTTGAACAACTTCTTTCTCAAGAAATGAGTGCTCAACAATATAATCATTGCACAAGGCGTGCAAAGTTAAGTCACTATCTTTCACTAATTGCCTTATCTCTCTAATTCCATCATCTGTCCAAATTGGATTTTCTGTATTATGTTGAACCTCTGCAATTAGCTCAATATAGTTAACACCTATTTTTGATGCTACACTAAACTCCTCCTGCCAGCTACTTTGTGGAAACCACTGTAAACACCCTGCTGGCGATTGAGTCAATCTACCTTGAACCATTCCAAATCTAATAGTGCCATTCATTACTTAATTCTCCCTATTTTATCAATAAGTGTTTTTAAAATATCTGCTTTTTTCTGAGCTACTGATAAAGACCTATAGTTGGTTTTAAATTGCATTATTTTCTTCTGCAAATCTTCTGCTATAGGGCACATTCCTTTTGTATAAACTTTATTGTAATTTTCATTATTTTGGAAAACTGGCTCAAGGTATGGAACAATACATGCTGAATAAAAGCCATCGCCGCCCATTTCTACATACATATTGTAAAATTCTTTCCAGCTAATTCCTATCGCTTTCAATCCTTTGTATTCAAATGAGAATGTGTAGTGCGAATGTTTATAATCTTCAGGGGTTCGTTGTGCCTCTATCCAGTTACACCCTCTAATCGACTCCTTGAACATATTTGCCACCGAAATGCGACGTTCAACAATATAACCAATTCTTTCAAATTGCGCCAAGCCTACTGCTGCACTCACTTCTGACATTCTATAGTTAAGTCCTATCGTATCAAAACGCTCATAGTCTGGATCTTGCACTTCTGATAATGCTAATGAAGTTCTACCAGCGGAAGCAGTCATGTGTTTATAGCCAATCCCTCCGAACTTTCTTGCTTTAACTGCGTACTCTTCAACATTAGTAAGTAACATCCCACCTTCGCTACCAGAAGTTATATGTTTTTTATTTTCAAAACTAAATATACTAATGTCTGCCAATGTTCCAGCCACTCTACCCTTGTATTCTCCTAAAATATTCTGAGCCGAGTCATCAATCACAATAATCCCTTTCTCTTTTGCAAGCTCTAAAATTGGATCCATGTCAACTGACAAACCTTGTAGTGAGACTGTAATAATAGCTTTTGTTTTATCTGTTATATTTTTTTTAATTTCTTCAACACTGATACCATATGTAGACCGATCCACATCAACAAATACTGGCATTGCACCCATGTGTATTACAGCGTATGCATCCATAACCACAGTCAAACCTGGTGTTATCACCTCATCACCAGGTCCAATACCACATGCATACATCGCCATATGTAATCCTGATGTTCCGGAATTACATGCTACGGCATATTTGGAGCCAATCGAATTACTAACACTTTCTTCTAATCTTTGAGCCCAGGGCTTCTCATTAGACTTACCTTCTGAATCTAAATAGCTAGAAAGATATTCTAATTCTTTTCCATTAAACTTTCCAAAAGGGCTATACACATCTGTCATCTTATTTTCTCTTTATATTTTTTTGTTAATCTGGGCTGATTTCCATTCTTTATTTCTAAACCAATTTATTTTATATAAATCTGGATTAGAAAAAAATAATTGGTCTACTTTATCTCTACTAGCTAGATTCCCCAATATTCTACGAACGGACTCTAACATCCAGTAATCTTCCTCATAATCCAAAGTTAAGCGCATCTTTGAAATATTCTTTCTTGTTTCGGGCAATATTTTAATTTTTAAATCTCGTATTTTTTCCATGTAATACCACATCATTTCTGTGTCAGCATCTTTATCTAGTCCATTGCACGCCCTTTTAACAATATCGGTTGTTAAGGAATAGCCAACACTTGCACCACCAGATGATGAAGACTTAGTAGGGCAAACCATATCAAGGTCATCTTCTTGCAATATTTTCATACTATCCTTCATTTCATCACCATCAAAAAATGGGTCATCTGCATCAATAGTATGAAATGTATCTATATTAAAATGCATGGCGCAATCAAGCCATCTTTGCAATTTATTATCTAAAGATCCTCGATAACACCTTACCCCTTCTTTATTCGCAATCTCTTCAATAACATCGTCCTCTTTAGAGGCGCTTGTACACACAATAGGGTTAATATCATACGAAACTGCCCTACGGATAATATGATTTAGAACTGTCGATTCACCAAAGGGTAATAAACATTTCTTAGGTAGTCTAGTGGAGCTAGTGCGTACTGTAATAAATCCAATCATACAATCTATTTTGAAACTCCTACTATAATCGTATCCGTTTTGCCAATTAACGCCAGCTGATTCTCATATTCTAAATTCAACTTGACATTATCCAAAAATCCCCATTTTTGATGTCCACCAGACCTCCCTTTAGCTAGCCAATATAAACAATTGGAAAGTGGGTAGCGCTGAACATGTTTAATCCAATTAAGTTTTAAGCCAGCTTGTTTGATTAATTCACTCATTGTTGTTTTATTAAATAAAAACAAGTGTTGCGACCAATAAGTAAAGTTTTGAAAATCTTTGTTTTCATATAGTGTCAATAAAACATCGTTAGAATTAGGTACTTCAATAATCATCTCTCCACTTTCTGTAAGTAGATGAGACAGATCTTTCAATATCTCTTTTGGATTTTTCAGGTGCTCAACTACATGAAATGCAGTAATAACGTCATATTTTTTATTTTCTTCTTGTGCTTTTGATAAATTCTCAAAAACATCTAAATTTCTTTGCTTGAATGAAGGTTGTAATGCTTTTTCTAATTCTACCCCTGATACACTACTTGTAGATTTTCTTGCCAAATCAAGAAAGCCACCAACACCACAACCAAAGTCTAGTACATTTTTATTGATGATTTTTTCTTTAATAAAATCATAACGACGCTTATCATCAAACTCTGTTTCTTTTAACCAATTATCAATATCTAACACTTCATCGTCATGCATTCCAGATTCTTCATAGAACTCATTTTGGATATGCTTCAATGACGATAAATATACCAATCCACAATCGCTACACTCTAAAATATCAATATTAGAATTGTCACGAACACTGCCTATGCGCTTACTATATTTTTCACTTTTACATAAATAACAATTCATTCTATTTCTCTAGCTTAGGTGCTGGCGAAGATTTTTAGCGATTGCCGCTTCTGCTTCAATCGTTTTCTTTATGCCATCACCCATTGCAAGTTCAATTTTACGCACTGCTCCTACAAGGTTCTGGAAAGCTCCCTGTTCTACAGATGCAGACTGATCAGAACCGTACATAGCCCTATCTAACGTTATATGACGCTCTAATGAAGTGATATTTAGCGCAGCAGCAGCATATGAAACTGCAAGACCAACTTCATGTCCGCTATACCCTACATCGCATTGGTATCTATCTCTCAATGTATTGATCATATTCAGGTTTGCATCTTCATCTTTCATTGGGTAGGTGGATACAGTATGCATCAATTCAAATGAACAGTTGGCTTTCTTAAATACATCTACCGCTTTATCAATATCATCATAAGTTGTCATACCTGTTGAAATAAAAGTATGCTTACCTTCACTAGCAATCTCCTTTAATAATTCCGTATAAACTATCATCGCTGAGGCCACCTTATTATATTTAGAATTAAATTGGCGTAAAAATTTTTGCGAATTGACATCCCAAGCAGATGCAAACCATTCAATGTTTTTTTTCTTACAGTAGCTTTCAATTTCTTGATATTCATCTGCATCAAACTCTAAGCCCATTTTTTGCTCTCTTTGGGTTACTCCCCAAGGACTCTCTCTATGGGAGTCTAAAAATTCTTGTGTATATACTTCATTAAGATCTCTTTTCTGGAACTTAACAGCATCACAGCCAGAATCCACAGCAACATCAATTAACTCTTTGCAAATTGACATACTTCCATTATGATTAATTCCAATTTCTGCCACTATAAAAATACTCATTATCACTCCTAATATAAAATTTCAATAAAATCTAAACCTAAGACATCTTCCAATAACTCTCTCACAATACCATGCCCTCCATTTGTCTTTAGCACAATGTTTGATATCTGTTTAATTTTCTTGTGACTATCCGCTGGACATGCAGTAAATCCACATATGCCCATCACCCGATAATCATTCAAATCGTTACCTACGTACAGGATGTTTTCTAGCTTACAGTTTTCTTTTTTAATAATCTCTTGAATTCCTGAAACCTTGTTTTCAGTGCCTTGTAATACTGATATTTGCAATTTTTGTGCGCGGGCACTTACTACAGTATTTTTTTCAGTTGAAAGAATGTAGGCTGGCTTTTTTAATTTTCGAAGTGCGTCGAATGCTAGTCCGTCTCCACGACTACAACTAACAGACTCCTTGCCATTTTGATCTAAATAGACCATATTATTCGTCAGCACACCATCAAAATCAAAAACAAAAACAGCTATATTATCAATATTTATCATTTTTTTACTATTGTAAGTTAATGTAACCAGAGTCAAGCAACCCATCCTCGATAAGCTCCATTAACGCATGCCCTGCTGTAATGTGTGATTCTTGAATCCTGCCTGTATTATTGCTTGGAACAACAAAAGCCTCATCACAATATTTAAGCGCCTCTCCACCCTTAGAGCCTAGAAACCCAAATACAAGGATTCCCATTTTTTTAGCAGCCCTCATTGCTGCAATAATATTTTTAGAGTTTCCTGAAGTGGTAATGGCAATCAATACATCCCCCTCACGGCCTAGCGTTTTAACTAATCTTTCAAAAAGTTTATCATAACCAAAATCATTCCCGCAAGCGGTAATAGTTGATGTATCTTGGGCAAGTGCGATAGCTGGAATGCCTTCTCTATTATTTTTCGGCCTTAGTCGGACTAGCATTTCTGCTGCCAAATGCTGCGCATCAGCGGCAGATCCACCATTACCACAAAGCATTAATTTATTCCCTTCTTGAATTGCTTTTGCCGATAACAAGCCCATAGATACAAGATTCTTAATAATCCCAGAGTCTATTACTTGAGTTTTAACTTTTATAGACTCCTGAAACAACTGTTCAATATTTTCTAATTTATTTTGCATCTTCTATTAGCTCCTTATAGCTTCCCACCGCTGTAATTCTTCCATCCTCTAGTTTATAAATACGATCACAATGCTTGAGTGTAGTTAATCTGTGTGCAATTACAATCATGGTTTTTTTGCCTTTTAATTGATCAATCTCTTTTACAATTTCTTGCTCCGTCTGATCATCTAGTGCACTAGTTGCTTCATCCATAACCAGGACATCTCTCCCATGATAAAAAGCACGTGCCAATGCTACTCTTTGGCGTTGCCCTCCAGATAGACGAACCCCATTTTCACCTAAAACAGTCTCTACACCTTGTGGAAGCTGCTCAACTACCTCTATCAATTTTGATTGACGTAACGACTCTTGAAGTATATCGTTATCTATTTTATCATTATCTATACCAAATGCCACATTATGACGCAATGTATCATCTATTAAAAAAACTTGTTGAGGAATGTAAGCAGCTTGTGACCGCCATTGTTGTAACACAGTCTTAACTTCTTCTTCATTATATTGAATGCTACCTTGTTGTGGCTCAAGTAAACCAAGAAGCATATCAACTAATGTCGTTTTTCCTGAACCGGATGGGCCAATTAACCCTATAGATTCACCGGCCTTTATTTCCAATGAAATTTCATTTAAAGCTTTGAATTCTGACTGAGGATAAGTAAAACTTACACGGTCTAATTTCAATACTTGGAACTGTTTTGGTATTTGAGCCGAAACAGGATGGTCTTCTTTACCTGAGAATTGCTTCAATTTATACTGATCATTGTATAGTCTTGACACAGAATCGCGACTATACCGTATCTGTATTAAACTCTGAATCAATGTATTTGCCGCAGGAAAGAGTCTTAAGGACGCAACGCCAAACACACTCAGAGTTGGGAGAAGCGTGTCAATATTATTTCCCAACAATAAGGTGGCCAACACAAAAAGCACAACAAAGCTGATCATTGTTAGTTCAAGCATATACTTGGGGACCATAGATAGAGTTAATGCCTTTGTGCCAAAAAACGCTTGTTTTTTTGCATTTTTATGCACTATTTGATAAAAATATTGCTCCTTTCCAAGTATCCTAATTTCTTTTAATCCATCCATTCCTTCACGCACACCTTGAATTGTGGTC
>Ga0233448_1002465_pt1 | contig 13013 bp, 17 predicted proteins | sample SI_124_October20_2_FD_183015 | JGI IMG/M metagenome (GOLD analysis project Ga0233448, IMG submission 183015) | Seawater microbial communities from Saanich Inlet, British Columbia, Canada - SI_124_October2016_150_MG | ecosystem: Environmental > Aquatic > Marine > Inlet | place: Canada: British... | reverse complement strand
ACCTTCATTCAGCAATCTTCTTACATTCGCGTACGATGCGGTATCCACATCAATACTGAAGGTTGATACAGGGTTTTCTTTCGTAACAACCAGGCCATTTCTTTTTATTTCAGCATAATTCTCTCGCTCCAATGAATAAGCATAATTCATATTCATAATATTTTTTGATGAAAAAGAATGATTCATAGGTGATAAGCCGACATAATCCACATCTCCCGTCATTACTGATATATTTTCTTCCGTTTTCCATTCAGACCATTCAGATAATTTTGAATTTTGTGTGCATCCCATCAAAACAAACAATATGGATAGTGCTAAAATATTTTTTTTACTGTTATTGAGTATCATAATTTTCCTAAATTGAAGGAACAAGCGTCAAATATTCCATGCTCCTAGATTGTAAAAAGTATCCAATATCAAAAAACTCGACATTATCAACCCCGTCTTTTTTACTCTTATCCCCCATATACACGTCTACAGTAATTCTAAAATACTTTCCTCTGCTGACATTCTTTAACTCAATATACAGCTCATCCGCCAAGAATTTCTCCGCAAATCTCTTGGCTTTCATTCCCAATTTCAGTTCCTACTCACATCTATAACCATAACGCCCATTACGAATCTCTGGAGCATCCACATCTCTCACCCTGACCGTTATCCGCTCTCCCAACAGTGGATGAACATTATCAATGGTGACTTTAATCGCACCCCATCAATCACCTTATAAAATTGGATAACCGCTATATTGCCAAAGGTCGCTATGGCAAAGAGTAACCAAATAGTATTAAAAACATAGCGAATAAAAATGCTATAACTAACCGATGCGACTTATTCACCTACCAATTGCACCTGAGCTAAACGTCCGCCATTTTCTTTACTGAAGAGTATTTGTGCGCCATCTTTTAGTTCGACAGATTCTCCTATAGCTATTGCTTTTTTTGAAGAAACCTCCGTCAAATCTGACATATTCTCATTAACTAGCAACCATTTATCATTATGATACAAAAAATAACCTACTCTTTTTTTCTGTGTCGTAGACATCCTCTCATTTGGAAAAACCAATCTATTAACATGCCAAGGATATAAACTTTGACCAGAGTATACCATTAATCTATGATTGTCTGGTTTGAATGATCCTGCTTTCCTGCTCGAATAAAGATTTAAAACTGGTAACTGAGCACTATAATCTGTGCCACAAAAAGGACAGCAAGGCACTGTTGTATTATCAAATACAAACCACTTTTGATCACAACTACTATTTTGGCAAGGCTGAATAAGATCAACCGTCTTCACTAAAGCCGTCTCCCACTCATCGGCGCTCGGTCTTTTTCCTGGATCATGAAGACCATCCTCAAAGGCTCGTTTAATTAATTTAGATAAATATGGTCCTGTTGTCTTATAAGAGAGTTTATTAGTGTCTAACCAACGAATCTCTTCATCTTTTATATCATTTAAATCTGGACGATTACTCAAGTCTTGTTCATGCTCAACAAAAATAGCTTTGCTTCCCATGCTTAACTTTTCATCTTCATCAGAATTATTGACATCATGCACTTTATTTCCCTTTAATGGGTGGCGTAAAAGGAGGTACATGTAGATCAGAACAGCAAGCGCATATCTATCTGTATGAATACTAGGCAACTTGCGCCCTTTATCATCCATACTTAAATGCTGTGTTGTGATAACTTCTGGTGCAATAAAGTCAGGCGTACCAATTACATCTGGTGGAAACTTACCCGGCACCACCAATCCATCTATATCAATAATGCATGCATTACCACCAACTGGATCAACTAGTACATTTTTATAACTCAGATCTGAATGAGCCAATCCTGCAGCATGCAACCTTTTGACTGAGCGGGCTATTAAAATAGAGATCCGCAGATAGCTCAACCAATCACCTCGCTCTTTTTTATTTAAAAAACGATAACGATTGGTTGGACTTGAATACCACTTCCCTTCTTTCTCTTTTCCTTTAATTTTCAATATGTCATTATTGAATGAACCATATTCAAAAAAGAAATGTGAGTGATATACAGGAACAACCACACCCAGAAAACCATCACCGTTCGTTACAATATCTTCTGGCCAGCAAAACAGATCATTCCAATACTCTCCTCCTTGCTGATTATAAATTCTATCTCGATAACGACCTGTTAACATTTTTAGTCGCTCTTTCATCACGGCATCAGACTTATCACGATAGAACCCTATGGCATATTGTTTATCTGTTGTAAAATAAACATCTTTCATACCCCCAGCACCAATTATTTCATCATAATATTTATATAGAGTACCTGACTCTCCTTTTATTTCTAAAATATCACTCATCTTTTTCAGCCTTATTTAATGTTGATACTGAGTGTAATATCGCTAACGTCCTATCATCATGATTTCCTTTTGACCAGAAATTCATCCATTCTAATAAGTCTTTTGCATTTTCATTCACATTATTTGATATCTGCAAGATAGGCTCTAGTTCATTATTCCAAAGCTTATTCCATGAAGACAGCTCAGCTAAATCATCATCAGACTCAAACTTAGGATCAGATATACCGTCCGTCATTAAAATTAAAGAACCGAGATGATCGAACACTCCAAATGAAACTCTTTTTAAAATATCTTCTTGAGTCATTGCCTCTTTATCTAAAAATCTTGTCTGCCCAGCATATTCTCCACCATCAGGCTTACCTAGAAGCTTGAGCTCTTTATTTGGCACATGATATGCGATAGCTCCGTCTCCTCTCCAATATCCTATCACACAATGCTTTCCAGAAATTTCTTTATGTGCTCCAATCAACAGGGTCGTATAAAAATCTCTAAATTCAGCCTCACCGTTAGATTTGACCTGTTCATATATTGCAGTAACAGAGTTATACACAGGATCTTTAATACAACTGTAAACTGATTTCTCTAAGTTGTCGTGATGTTCTGGTGTACTATTTTCAATATATTTAATAAATAGACTCTCTATCGTTTTACTATTTTCATCTAGCTTTGCGGTTAATAGGTCGGTTGATCTCTCCACCGCAATACGCGACCCCTCACGAGAATATTTTGCACTACCTGCCCCGTCAGCCACAGCTAAAACATGCCACCCTGACACGGTTGTTTCATGAATACAAAAATCATCATCTCTTGGTGTTCCTTCATGCGCATGACTTCGTCCTCTACGACTTGCTGCCACCATTCTATAATCATCCTCTAACTCTATCCCTTTGCAGTCGGTATCTGACTTCCAGTAAGCAATACTATTATCAGATGGATCATCTTTCCACAAAGATCGAGGGTCTGGCGCTATATAAAGCCCTAGTGAACTATTGTATTCCTGTTTATTTTTTGCATCTTTCAATGAAAAATAGACAGATAAAATAAATGTGCCTTCTCTACTTATTTTACCGATAATTCGATTTGAACTAGGATCAAATTTTAAACCTACCTCTTCAAGCCCATCCACTTTAATGAAATTAACTTTATATTCATTAAGTATTTCAATTTGATTATCGTACTCAGCACCATATTTACCATTCGCTACTCTAAAACGAACATCTGGTTTAGTTGAAATAGGTGACGGTTTAATTTTTTCATTATTTAAAGAATTTTTATCTCCCAATAATGGGGTATTGTTTCTGTTCTCTTCTTTATTATTTGTAGATTCATCTAATTGAGGTGCTACGCTATCTTTTTGTCGATTGATAGCTTCTGACTTATTTATCTTATCTTCACATATTTTATCACATAACTCCTCCCCCTCTTTACTGGACATCGATATCAAGGTTTCTGATAAAACCTTTGCATCTTTATTTTTATTACTAAATTCTGCCAGTTCATGTGGTTTATATTCTGTATGACCCTTCAATATTTTTCTACTACTGGGGTTAGACCCAACAATATTTTTATTTTTTTTATTATCTGTCCATCCTCTAAAATCTCTATATACTCTTTTAGATATTGTATTCATACGCTGATCAATATTATCACCATTTTCATTTATAAACTCTAAAATATTGCTTTTATACTCGCCACCTTCATGACCATTATCACGAACAATCAATTCAACAATAACCTTAATATATTCTTTATCCATTGAAAACACCATAAAATATAAGCATCTTAAAATTTCCCTTTGTTTGTTTTTTAAACTTTCAGCCTTTTAATTACAACCAAATAAGATGTCTGCAAAAAATCACCCGCTCATACGGTAACCTTTATTAGTTGTATAAAATTCTTTATTTACATCACCTTAAACGTAAAGTTAATTCTTTACCACCAGATACATTACCTGATGCATGCTCTCCCATCCGTGATGAAGACACAGCATATGAATCATTAGATCTTAAATCAAAAGATATCTCTCCAGTATTAACATCTGTAAAACCTTTTGATACACCTCCACACTTGACCTCAGCCTTTACTACTTTGCCATCTCTATTTACTACTTTTATAGTTGTGTAATATGACACATTAAATTCCTTTAAATAAAAATTGATTTAAATTTCTGATGCCTCTTCTTAACACACCGAAAAACAAGATATCTTTTACATTATTTGGAAATAATGATGGAGCTATAACCATAACTAAGCCAAACAATGGTAATGATATTATATTTATAAAACTTACTATTAAACCAACAGGTATCCACAAAAATAACCCCATAAAATAGAAGGGAAACCTTACTATAACAGCCATGATATGATGTATTTTATTGACGAAGTTCATATTTTAAACAACATAATTATCAACTTAAAACTACCCGCTAGAACGGCTAACCATTGTTGAACCACCACCATCCCCCTCACCCATCGTCAAGCCTTCTGTTTTACACCATGCACAAGTAACAGGATGATTATCTTCTGGCATACAAATCAAAGAGCCGCATTTGCATGCTCCTCCATATTGTGTACCGCAATACGGGCAAGTGAAGCCACCAACCAGTGTACTGGTATCTACTTGTGCTTTTTTATCCTCTTCTGCAGACCACTCAAAATAGTCTTCATCAACAATGTGACTACCTGAAAACTCAAACCGGTTTGGTATATCAAGCTCCATTTCTATACCTATTGACTCTTTACTTAATCCTTTAGGTCTATCATACTTTGCTAAAAATGGCTTACCTGTTTTACTACAACGAATTACCAATATAACACTATCCTCATCATATCTTGTAGTGGTGCCAGCAGGTGCCATTGCCACTTCACCTTTTTCTAGTGAGACTGCCTTTGATAGATCTATTGATCCTGGAGCAACACTAACAGCTGAAATGGAGTTACTAATCCAACGAATCAGACCATCAAAATCTTTTTCATTTTCACCATTATATGTGAATGTATTCTCAGCGATCTCGCTTAAAATATTGGTATCCGCATAAGGTCCCAACCCAATAGCAATTACATTCGCACGATCACTATATTCATGTTTCCAAAGATTAAAAGATTTAGCATATCCATCCGTTGGTTTACCATCTGTTAATATATAAATAAGCGGTTTCCAATCACCTTTTTTTGATGATGTACTTGGTTTAATATCATTATCAATAGATTCCATTAAGTGCTCCATCGCCAGCCCCAATGATGTACCAGACCCAACAGGCAAGCTCGGATTATAATAACCAAACACGTCTGTTAATGGCACTAGCGTGCGCGCTGTACCTGCAAATGCAATAATTGAAAGATAAGCAGTTTCAAGTGCGTGAGGATTACTACGCAACTCCCCCACAATTCTATCCAAACCTTTTTGTAACATTTCACGAGGTTGCCCTACCATTGAATCTGAAACATCAACTAAAAAATATATTGGCAGTCTTCTCATTTTATTTTTCCCCTCCTAATCTTATTATCAGTTATACAACAATTTTCAATTCATCTGGTGGAGGCGGCAATGCATCTTTACCACTTGTTAAGCCTGCGCTTGCACTACCCGCTGTAACACTCCCTGAAACCCACTTAAAAAATGCTGAAAATGAGCTACTATCTGTCGTATCTAAACTTACAACTGTTTCCGTTAACTTCTTTAAGTACTCTTCTTTTGACTTTGGCCCAGCAGCACACGCTATAATTTTTGAAAAATTGACTGACTTAACTTTTGGAATCATCTGATTATATAACTGCACATCAGATGGTGCACCATCTGTCATCAAGAACATTAATGCCCTCCAATCACCTTTATGTTTTTTATTGGCATGCTTTACATCTTTCTCTACGCGCTCAACTAACATTTCTAATGCCGCACCCATGTGTGTTGGACCTGAACGAGGACATGTAATATCAGGTATTTGGACATCCTCTAATGCTGTTAATGGAAATATCTCCTTAATTTCAGCATCAAATGTAATAAGACTTAGATAGACAGTATCAAGCGCATGAGGATCTTGCCTTAATGCTTGCAGCATTGCTTGAAGCCCTACATTTACCGATGAAATACTTTCACCATTCATACTGCCAGATGTATCTATTAAGAGATATACAGGTAATCTTCTCGACATAGCACTAGTTCCTAGATAATTTTATGTAACCACATTGATCTCTTCTGGTGGAGGTGGTAGTTCATCCATATCAGTAGTATCTTTTTTAGTAAGATCAACCTTCTGACTCGTAGTTTTAATAGAATCTGAAACCCATTTAAAAAAGGCAGCAAATGCCGAAGAGTCGCTTTCATCAATTTGAACCACATTATCAGTAATTGATTTTAAAACATCCATATCTACAGAGTGCCCCACAGCACAAGCTACCACTATTCCTGTTTGCATCTCTTTAAATTTTGGTAGTGATTTTTCCCAGTCATCTGTTGGATTACCATCTGTCATTAAAAATACTAACGGTCGCCAGTCACCTTTTTTACCATCGACACTTTTAATATTGACCTCATTTGTCAATTTATCAGAAAGTAAATCCAATGCTGAACCTAATGCTGTTGTACCATCAGCCTCAATGTCTGGCTCTTGAAAACTAACTACATCCCGCAAAGATACGACCTGTTTTGCTTCTGTTGAAAATGTAATAACACTAATAAACGCGGTTTCTAGTGCATAAGGATCTTGCCTTAATGCTACAAGCAATGACTGTATTCCGTTTCGTACAGCAACTATTGGCTCTCCTGACATTGAATAAGATGTGTCAATTACAAGATAAATTGGTAGTCTTCTCATTTTTCATTCCTCTATACTTTAAATTATTTATATGGCATTACTGGTACAACTGAAATTGAATTTTTTGGTGAGCCATCTACAAGCTTGTCGCTATATGACAAATAGATAATCACATTTCTTTTCGGGTCATAAAATCTCACCACTTGCAATGTTTTAAAAAATACTGAGGTATCGGCTTTAAAAACCTCTTCACCATCCTCATCACCTGACAAAATGTCTTCTGTTATTATTATCTTTCCAGTTTGACGACAGGCTATAGATGCATCGGATGTATCTTCTGCAAAACCAACTATTCCTGAAAAACCACCAACTTTAGCACGACTTAAATAACAAGTTGAGCCAGCTATATCAGGATCATTAAAAGCAACAACAGTTATTTTATCGTTCGGTGAAGCTATACGAAATTTAGTACTAACCTCTCCAATCTCTTCTGCTTGAACCGAGAACAGCAGCAGATAACTAGCAAATAAAACTAGCTTTATAAAAATATTCATTCTCTACCCGACATTAACACCATAAGTTTTACAGGCTGACCTCAATCCGCCCTCAAACGACTCACCAAGCGCATTAAAACGCAAACTTTCATCTACAACTATCTCACCGACAGTAATCGCAGTCTCAACAGAATAATCTTCTGTCAAGTCATAACGGACAATCTCTTGATCAGTCGCCATATCAACAACTCGCACAGAAGCTCCTTCTATTTGACCAAAATTCTGCCCAAGCTTTGCGGCATCATGTATAGTCGCTGTAAATGCTAGTTTTTTTATCTCAGGTCCATTATTTCTTAATGAAACAAGATCTACTTCAACTCTCTCATCTTCCTCATCTCCACCACCTGTTCTATCGTCTCCAGTATAAAAAACTGCGCCGTCAACTTCAGAAGAATGATTATAAAAAACAAAATCATCATCTTTTGAAACTTTATCATTGCCAGATAAGAGGAAAACAGATATATCTAAATCACAATCATGACCATTTATTTTCGTCTCCTCCCATTCGATATCAACATAAATCTTTTCTAGATCAGGATTACCTTTAGATAACGATACTCCTTCTCCTTTTTCAAGTGAAACACCCATTATTCATTCTCCGTTAATTAATAATATTTAAGACAGTAGTGACTCTAATTCGCTAGGTAAATTACCTTCATTTTTACCCTTCAAGTTTTCAAGTAATTTTTTCTCAGCACCATCAACCTTACCATCAGCACCAATCAGTCTAACCAAAAGATCAACTTCATCGCTGTCAATTACACCATCATCCATAATATTATCCGTTATTGCTGAAACAAAAAGATCGTCCCACCCTGTATCGTTCTTATTTCCTGATACCGCATCATTTATTTTAAATAAAAACTCCACCTCTTCTATATCCACTTTGCCATCTGCATAAACTTCCTTACGAATTTCTTCTACCTCACCAGCATCCACAACACCATCCTCAACAACTGACTCATACAAACTTTGTAATGACATAATAATATCCTCTATATTTTAAATTAAAATTAAATAACTAAACATTCAAACCATACTTTGTAGCTGCAGACTGCAAGCCCCCCTCAAAACCAGCACCAACAGCAGAAAACCTCCATGAACCATCTTTACGATACATTTCCCCAAAAATAATAGCCGTTTCAACAGAGTAATCTTCTGTTAAATCATAACGAACTATCTCTGAATTATTAGATTCATCCACGATTCGTATAAAGGCATTTTCAACTTGACCAAAATTTTGATTTCTCTGCACTGCATCATGGATAGTTACCACAAATGCCAACTTTTGAATTGAAGCATCTTTTTCTGTAACCTCGGCTAATGAAATTTTTACAACTTCGTCATCACCCTCTCCCTCACCTGTAAGATTATCTCCAGTGTGTGTAATTGATCCGCCAAGAGCTGTTAACTGATTATAATAAACAAAATCCTGCTCTCCTCTAGTTTTACCACTCTCATCGCATATAAACACCGACACATCTAAGTCAAAATCATTACCAGCTGTATCTCTTGTATCCCATCCTAAACCTACTGATACTTTATTTATACCTGGAGCCTCTTTCTCCAAATTAACACGCGCACCTTTTTCTAACGAAATTCCCATTTTTTTCTCCTTGATTAATATATAAAAGGGGTTACTACTGCTCCATTAACTACATAACCTTCATCCACAATCTTTAACATCTCACGATCTGCTGGTAAGTTACCAAATCCAAAAATATAGTGATTAATATAATTTTGTTTCATTATATTAATCACTCGCTCTCTTTTTTCTTCTTTTTCACATTCACCATTATTTAATTCACCACTATACTCTTTAGTACCAGAAATAATCTTTGCTGTTGTCCCAATAACTTCATCCACTGAAACTTCTTTAATACGTAAAATCTCTTCAACAACAGTTACAAGAGATGCTGTTGCAATAACTAACCTTGCACCATTATCTGTTAACTTATTTACTCTTTTCCATACTGCTTCATTTATATTCACAGCTTCAGAAAGCTTTCCAGCAATTACTAATAATTGCTTTTCTGTTTTACCTCTCAATATATTTAGATACATTTCTTCTTTGATTGCACGATGCAACCCAACATTTATCCAACGAAACTTTATAAAAGAGAATGCGACTGCTTTAAATAAAGAGGCACTTTCAGATATTTTGTAAAGCAACAATAATGTATTTTCAATCACCAATGTTTCATCAAAATCTACTACTACTACTACACTTTTATTTTGCATCACAAAAACCTATACCGCCACAATAGATAACACATCATTTAAAATATAGCTCATCCACCCCACATAAATAGCCGTTAATATCCAAGCAGTAGTTACAGTAACTCTTTTAGAAAGTAGTAAAACACTCAAAACTATTGCCGTTACACCAAACAGAACAATGCGTAATACTTGTGTCTCTGCAGCCACATCAATTGCAACATCGCCATATAAAAGAGCATAAATAAGTAAAGGTAGACCTAATGCAACTGTTATATCAAATGTATTTGATCCTACGGCATTGCCTATTGCATCATCATAATCACCTCGCATTGCATCTTTAACTGACAAAATCGTGTCAGGCACTGATGTTGCTGCTGCCGCAAAAATTAAAGCCGTAAAATAAGGAGGCACACCTAACGCCTCTGCACTAATCATTACTGATTCAGCTAATGCCCAACATGCGGCAGCTATAGCCAGAGTTGCTAGTGACAATACTGTCCATGCCGATCCTGAACTGTAACTATTCCCATTAAATAATAAATTATTAAAATCAAATGTTAGAAGAGCTTTTAATTTTGTTGGAGCTTCATCTTCATCTTCATCTTCATCTTCATCTTCATCCGAAGTTGCACCAAAACCACGGGATAAAAATAGAAAATAAACAGCATAAATACCGATTAAACTAGCACCCATCCACCATGTCATGACTGGGTCACTAAGAAACCAAATCAGTGCGGCTTCCGCCATCAATAGAAAAAAACCATCTCTCATAACAGATCTTTTGGAAATCTTAATTTCTGTGATTTTTTCTCGAACAATCTCTGCGGTGCCACCGACTGTTTTTACAATAACACCGCGATAACGAACAGCAAAAATACAGACCGCTGGAATGACCACCGCATTAAAAATAGCTGAACCCGCTGTTGTTGCAATACCTGCAGCAAATCCTCCTTGATCATGGTATAAAAATAGTAAAAATATCGCTGTCATTAGCTCTGGCATACTAGAACCAATTGCATTGATTGTTGCGCCTCTAACACCTGGCGCCATATTTCTACCTAAATACCCTGATGCATCGTCAAAACTATCACAAGCAAACATAATAACTATTGATGCAGCAACAACGATACCTAAAGCGGTTAATATCTCCATAAAGTCCTCCTATAAATCAAATTCAGAACTATCTAGTGACAGTACTTTGCACATCTCTCTAACCGCATTCTTTTCATCCGCATCAAAATCACCGTCTGCTGCACCAATTGCACACGCAAGCCTTACTACAGCTCTCGCTTCATTTTGCTTACCACTCATTTTACCTATTGCAGATAATGCTTCTGATCTACCTATATCTACATCAAACTCCATCTGCTCTACATATTTCTGAAATAGTTTTATAGTTTTATTCTTGTCAAATACTCGCATCGCATCATTTAGATCCATAAATCGCATCATTTTCTGTTTTTCATCAGAAGTAATTTCGCCATCAGCAATAGCAATCATTGCACATGCTGCAACCACTGACTCATGAAAATCTTTACTTGTAAAACGCTTTACTTCATCTTTAAGCTTGTTAGTTAAATCTGTTGCACCAGCTTTCAATTCATCAAAAAAACTCATCTAATTCATCCTGTTAAAATTAAACATATTGCTGACTAATAGTTTGTATCGTCTGCTCTAATTGTCTGTCTCTTGTTGTATCACCGATAGCGGTAAATTTCCATTGACCATCTTTCTTATATAACTTACCCATAACCATTGAAACAGCTCCTGCAAATTTAGGATCATTTGCAATATCGAATATTGCATGAACTTCATCCACACGCGTTGGTGTGCCTTCATAAAGCCTGATAGATGCAAATGGAATTGTTTTAAAATCATGCCCTTGAAAAGAGTTAAGTGCAAATACAATTTGATCAACTTCTGGAGATAATTGATTAAGATTAACGACTATTATTTCATTATCTAAGCCATCATCGCCATCAAGATCACCTGTCAGGTCATCCCCAGAATGAGTAATTCCTTGACATGATAATTTTCCAAAATATATGATATCCATAACCTGCTTAGAAGTATTAAATGTTATGCAGCTTGCATCTAAATCGACAGCTTCTTTTTTTATATTACCAAAAAATCCTCTCTTATCTATAGCCCCCCAGTTAACACCTACACACATCTGTGTTATTGTGTTGCCACCACTTTTCTCTAGACTAATTCTTTGTCCTTTCTTTAATGAAATTGCCATTTGTATAATTTCTCCTATCTAAATATGTTAATGCCACTTTGAAAGCATTATATTTCCTCTACATCATCGAGTACAACCCCAACCATTTAACATCTAATGTTACTACAACGGTTAATTTCGTATTGGATATGCTATAAGAGTTACAAAAAGATGTCAACCTTTATTTTATATATTTTAATAAATCAATTGTAGGTTGACCAAGATGAACAAAACGGAATTTCACCCATTAGATAAACATATTGGGCTACGCATTAAACAGCTACGCGCTAAAAAAGGATATAGCCTGGAAAGAGTTGCTGAATGGCTAAATATCAGTAAGCAGCAGGTATCTAGATTAGAGCTAGGAAAAAGCAGGATGAGTGTCGTACAGCTTTACCAGATTTCTAGAGGATTGGATATGCCTATCAGTTGGTTTTTAGGAGGATTTAAAGACGATGAAGTTGAAATAAAGTGGTTAAACAATATGCTAAGTGAGGATAGGAGATTATGGTCACCTGAAAACTCTGATGATAAATTACAAAATCTTATCTCTCTTTGGAGATTAATAGAGAGCCCTCTAATCCAAGATCAAATTATAGGGTTAATGGAATCATTCACAAAAACAAACGGAGCTCACTAAAGATAAGTAGGTTACACTACGAATATTTGTGAGCAACAGTGTCCGCTAACTTCACCCCAAGTGCATTACAAACTCGCTGGATAGTCTCAAACCGTGGTTGAGCATTCAAACGAATACAAAATAGCAATAAAAATCGGTCTATATAAAAAGATAAAGAAGACCAAGCTCAACTTTAAAGGGAGATGATCAAATATGAATAGTAGATATATCGGTTAAATTAAGGGATAATCGCACACAATGGACAGAGACAATAGATCACAAATAGAGATACCAGCTGTATCTGGACTTATCTCC
>Ga0233448_1002458_pt1 | contig 13032 bp, 13 predicted proteins | sample SI_124_October20_2_FD_183015 | JGI IMG/M metagenome (GOLD analysis project Ga0233448, IMG submission 183015) | Seawater microbial communities from Saanich Inlet, British Columbia, Canada - SI_124_October2016_150_MG | ecosystem: Environmental > Aquatic > Marine > Inlet | place: Canada: British... | reverse complement strand
GCAGGATTTTTGTTTGCCTTTGAGGCGCAAAAATAGGCGTGTAGTCGAACTACACAACTATTTTTGCAACAAAAAAGGCGGACAAAAAAATTGCTATGCCCTTTGGGTACAAGCAAGTTGGATGTTTATTTATTGCGCATCCCCTTATAAGCGTATTGAGAAAACAAAATTTCTAACCATGGAGTTTTTCTTTATTGTATTATGTTTTTACCAATATTTGTTGGTAAACTCTTAAAAAAATCACCCAATTGTTTGGCTTCTTTTTCTTTGTTTTGAAAGCGAGATGCCGTTTGTATTGCTTGATCAATGATCATTTGAAATGATGCAGGATTGTTGCTCCACTGAGATAAAATTTCATCAAGGATGGTTCCGAAAGCGGGTAAATTACCATTTTCAACCAATATGCAATTTTGCTTTTCACCTTTTCCAATCATGTAGTCGCTACCACCTACACCACTGTAGCCAACAACCAGACAGCCACAAGCCATGGCTTCAAGCACTGAAATATTTAGCCCTTCTTCAGGATAAAGTGGAAGATAGATAGCCGATTGTTGTAAATGTTTTGCATAGTCTTTTTCAGAAAAATTTTTTAGAGCTTGCCACTCAAAATCAGTATGTTTCGGATGCTTGGTAAAGGTGGATCGCAAAATTTCACCATCCACTGTTTTTCGGGACATATAACTGATTTTTTTCAACTTTGATTTTTTATTGTCGAAATAAACTTTAGGGTCAAGAAAGCAATCAATAACAGTGCATGGTAGTTTCATGCGCCATTGAATATAATTGGAAATGATCGGAGCGGGTGTGAAAACTTTGCTAATGCCATAATTTTTCCAATTATCTTCAGCTTCGAGTTTAATGTAATGAGATCCCCAGTTTAAAGCCAATACCACTTTACAAACGGGAGTTGATTGAAACTGTTGCATGAGTGAATGCATGACTTCAGTAAAAACAATGATGTCATCCAAATTCAATTCGGGATGATCTGCCAGGCTGATGGTGGGAGCATCAATGCCATGCCAGGTTAATTTAAAACCTGACTTTTGGTGAACAATGCAGGCATTCAGTCCTTGCTTTCTTAGTTGAGCAACATACCAGTAGAGCGTCTTTGTGCCCCCTGATGGTCTGGGGAAGTCTGGGCAGAGGAAAAATATTTTCACGAGGATGATTTATTCTTCTAATAATTGAATGGTGGTTTCGGCATTATCTAAATTGATACTGAGAAGTAACTCACAATATTCATTGACTTCATCTGTCGGTGACGGGTCGTCTGAACAGCTACAGCCTGAGATGATACCTGAATAAAATGCCCCCATTTTTATAATAACGAGTTGATGTTTGTCTGGGGTAATATCGAGAATTAAAAGTTTTAGGTTGTGATCTAGCGCAACACTACTTGAGCTTAAGCCTTGTTGTAAAGGTAAATGATTTAAGCCTAGTTCAGAGACTTCTTCTGTCAGTGTTTGCTCAAAATTTTGTAAGCCCCAAGCGTTTGCAGATTTGGCTAAGTATATCATCTTATGCTTTTATTAATTTGAAATTGATTTAGGTTAATGTGTTTTTTATGGTATTGAGGTATTCTACAATACATTTTGATTAATTTATAATATTGTATTTGACTGATCGGTCAACTATAATAGAAGTTATTACCAAATAAGGTGCTTAAAAATAAAATTATGGGACGAACCAGTAACGCCAAAGAACGTATTTTAGATAGTGCGCAACAGCTTATTCATGCTCGCAGTTATAGTGATGTTGGTGTGCAGGAAATATGTGATTATGCAAATGTCAAAAAAGGTAGTTTTTATTATTATTTTCCATCAAAACAAGAGTTGACTCTGGCGGTAATAGACCATATTTGGGATCAATTTCAGGTAACTTTACAGCAAACATTGAATAGTCATTTATCTCCACTGGAGCGTATTAGACATTTGCCATTAATGGCCTATCAAATTAATTCGCTTAATATCAATGAAGAGGGGAAAATTACAGGCTGTCCTTTTGGTAATTTGGCAACTGAAATGAGTACGCAGGATGAAAAAATTAGACTTCACTTGGATAATATTTTCACAAAAATTGTATCTCAAATAGAGCAAACACTGAAAGAGGGTGTTCAATGTGAAGAAATACATCCGATTGATACACATTCCACTGCTCAGGCAATATTTGCCTATTTAGAGGGGATTATTTTATTGGCAAAAACTCATAACCAACCAGAAATGATTAAAGCATTAGGCGGTCATATCACTCAATTAATTTCGCCCATCCATTAAATTTTATTTGATTAAAAAATAACCAACCAGTCAACTATAAGAAGGAGATTATTATGTCACTTGCCACACAATTAGAAGAAACATTGAATAGCTTTGTCGGTTCATTGTCAGAACAAGCTCAACAAACCGTCGGTCAATCTATGCAACAATTAATGGAGTCCAATGTTGCTGATAATGCCATTAATGTAGGAAGCAATGCGCCTGACTTTACTTTGCCAAGCACACAAGGAGATGCCGTTAAGCTTTCGGAATTGTTGGCAAAAGGCCCTGTTGTTATTAGTTTTTTTCGGGGGGGATGGTGTCCTTTTTGCAATCTGGAATTTAAAGCTTTGATGGATAAATTACCTGAAATTGAAGCTTGTAATGCAACTCTGGTTACAATATCACCCGAAACCATGGAAAATTCAAAAGCAACGGTTGAAAAGTTCTCTCTGACTTATACAGTATTAAGTGATGTCGGTAACGTTATTGCTAAAGAATATGGGTTGTTGATGACTGTCAGTGAAGACATGCGTCCATTGTATTTAGAATGGGGTATTGATGTTCCTACAGCCAATGGTGACGATACTTATGAGTTGCCTGTTCCTGCAACTTATATTATCGGTAATGACGGGGTGGTTAAATATGCTTATATTAATAAAAACTATACCAGTCGTATGGAGCCTGAAGAAATTATTGAAAAATTAAAAGAGTGTTAGAAATAATGTAACAATTTGGCGAATTCATCTTTTACATTCTATTTTGCCGTTATTTTCGTACCAAAATGAGGGCAAAATCTAAATACGCTGAGTCGTTACGAAATCATTTAAGTGACGTCATGAAGCGTTAAAAATTAGTATTTCAAAGCGACACTGTTGTCACTTGTTAACTGAGATAGTCGTTTAACCAGCTCATCCGTTGGTCTGACTTTCCAGTCATCTCCAAATACTAATTGGGCTTTGGCTTCCTGGTGAGTGTATTCGATACAGATTCGACAGGAGCCATGGCAAAATGGAGTGAGAATATCCGATAATTGCTGTACCAGTTGTTGCTTGGCTTCTTGTTGTTTGATGTCAATGACTAAAAATTTAGCAAATTTTTCTCTGGCCTTGTTCATGTCTAATATTTCATCGGAAACTATTTTTAAGCTGTCTCTGAAATCATCGTGACTGAGTTTTCCTGAAACGACTAGAACATTGTCTATATTAATGATGTCATTGTGTTGTTCGTAGACTTCGGCAAATATACTGACTTCAATGCGACCACTTCTGTCATCTAGTGTGATGAATGCCATTTTTCCACCCCGTTGATTTTGTTTGGTTCTAATGGCAATCACTAAACCTGCAACGGTGACGGGGATGCCTCTTGAGCGAAAGTTATCTTGTTTGGGTTGAGGAGGAACAGATAACTCGGAAATTCTTGATGTGGTGAAATTCTTTAATTCTTCCAAATATTGATTGATTGGGTGACCTGTTAAATAAAGTCCAAGTGTTTCTTTTTCTCCCATTAATCGCTGGTCATCATCCCATTCATCATGTGCTGGCATGTCAATTTGGATTTGGGTGTCTTGCTGGTCTTCACCAAAGCCGAATAAATCAAATTGCCCTGCATCACTGACTTTCTTTTGTTGTTCGGCTGTTTGTATGATCGTGGCTAAATTAGCGGTCATGCTGGCTCTGTTCTCTTGCATCACATCAAACGCTCCCGCTTTAATGAGTGACATGAGTACCCGTTTGTTGACTTTCCCTAAATCAACTCGCGCACAAAAATCCAGCAAGCTTTTGTAATCGCCGTTGTTTTGGCGTTCTTTAATAATTCCTTCGATGGCGGCTAAACCAACGCCTTTGATGGCACCTAATCCATAGACAATAGATTTTTCATCACAGTTGGTAAATTTATAGTGGGAAATATTGACGTTAGGAGAATGAATGGTCATTTTCATTTTTCGACAATCTTCAATAAATGTCACCACTTTATCGGTATTATCCATATCTGATGATAATACGGCCGCCATGAATGCGGCGGAATGATGGGCTTTTAACCAGGCTGTTTGATATGAAACCAGAGCGTAAGCCGCGGAATGAGATTTGTTGAAGCCGTAACCTGCAAATTTTTCCATTAAGTCAAAAATATAATTGGCGGTATCATCATCAATTTTATTTTTAGACGTGCCTTTCAAAAAAATGACTCGTTGTTTTACCATTTCCTCAGGTTTCTTTTTACCCATGGCTCGCCGTAATAAATCGGCACCACCCAAAGAATATCCAGCAAGAATTTGGGCTATTTGCATGACTTGTTCTTGATACAAAATAACGCCATAGGTGGGCTCAAGAATAGGAGCAAGGTCAGGGTGAGGATATTCGATTTCTGCGCGGCCATGTTTTCTATCAACAAAATCATCAACCATACCTGATCCAAGTGGGCCAGGTCTATAAAGTGCAACCAGTGCGATGATGTCTTCAAAGTTATCAGGTTGTAAGTTTTTGATGAGTTTTTTCATGCCTTCAGATTCTAGCTGAAAGACAGCGGTGGTATCGTAACGCTTGAAAAGATCGAACGTGGCGGGGTCATCGAGTGGAATTAGGTTGATATTGATGGGTTCTTCATCAGGATTTTTGGCAATATTTTTTAATGCCCAGTCAATAATGGTCAGTGTTCTTAGGCCAAGAAAGTCAAATTTTACTAGACCAACAGCTTCAACATCATTTTTATCAAATTGGGTGACAAGGTTCGCTCCACCCGCTTCACAATAAAGTGGTGTGAAATCAGTGAGTACGGAAGGTGAAATAACCACTCCTCCTGCATGTTTTCCTGCATTCCTGGATACACCTTCTAGGGATAAAGCGAGATCAATCAGGCCTTTGACTTCTTCATCAGAATCATATTTTTTCTTCAGGTCTTCGCTTTCTTTTAATGCTTTGGTTAAAGTCATGCCAATATCGAAAGGGATGAGTTTTGCAACTTGATCAACTAAGCCGTAAGGATGGCCTAGTACACGTCCAACATCACGTACGACCGCTTTGGCCGCCATGGTGCCATAGGTAATAATTTGTGAAACTTGGTCTCTACCATAGGTTTCAGCAACATAGTCAATGACTCTATCACGTCCTTCCATGCAAAAGTCGATGTCGAAATCAGGCATGGAAACACGTTCTGGGTTTAAAAATCGCTCGAAAAGCAATTCATATTTTAATGGGTCGATATCTGTTATTAAAAGTGCATAGGCAACCAGTGAGCCTGCACCTGATCCCCTACCTGGTCCAACGGGTACACCATTGTCTTTGGCCCATTGAATAAAGTCCGCAACGATTAAGAAATAACCAGGAAAGCCCATGGAGAGAATAACCTTAAGTTCAATGTCTAAGCGTTCATCATACGCTTTGCGTTTCTCTTCAAAATCAGCAGCATCAATATCAAGTATGTCTGGAAAACGTTTTTCTAGTCCTTTTTTCGATTCGGCAATAAAAAAATCATCAATCGTCATACCGTCAGGAAGAGGGAAGTCGGGTAAGTAATTTTTGCCCAGTGACAATGAGAGTGAGCAACGTTTGGCAATTTCGACAGTATTGGTAATTGCTTCGGGTATGTCTGCAAATAATTCAGTCATTTCCTGAGGTGTTTTAAAATATTGCTCTTCTGAGTAGAGTCGAGGCCGTCGGGGATCATCTAATACTCTGCCGTCATGAATGCAAACTCGGGCTTCATGTGCTTCAAATTCTTTTTTGGTCAGAAAGCGTACGTCATTAGTGGCCACAACAGGGACTTGCTTTTTGGCGGCAAGTTCAATGGCTAGGTTGATATATGTTTCCTCGTGTTCTCTTTGGGTGCGTTGTAATTCAATGTAAAAACGATCATCAAATAATAATAGCCATTCATCTAAAAGTTGTTCTGCCAGGTCCTTTTTCCCTGAGAGTAATGCGTTACCAATATCGCCTTCTCTTGCGCCAGATAATGCGATAAGATCGCTTGATTCATCTTTTAACCAGTGTTTTTCAATAATGGGTACGCCATGATTTTGTCCCTCCAAGTATGCCCTGGAAACAATTCTGGTTAAGCTGCGATAGCCTGTTTCATTTTTTGCCAATAAAATAATTTTAAATGGGTTGGTTGAGGCTTCTTCGTTGGCAAGCCATAAATCTGCTCCGAATAATGGTTTAATGCCAGCTCCAATAGCGGTGTTATGGTGTTTTACTAAAGCAAATAAGTTTGATTGGTCTGTTATTGTAACGGCACTCATACCGTGTTCTGCGGTTGCTTTCATTAATGGTTTGATGCGAACAGTGCCATCGATTAATGAAAATTCAGAGTGTAAGTGTAGATGGACGAATTGTGGTGATGCTGGCACTTGAATACCTCGGAAGGGGTTGTGAGTCTTAAAAATAAGCTTTATTTTACATCTTTATTTTGGAAAAATCAGTTTCAATTATTCGATTGGGGTTATAATTTCTTGTATGTTTGTTATTGCGTGGTTATACGGGGGAAAGTATTGATTTTACTTGTGTAATAACTAATATTGATTTATTTAATGGTGATATAAAATTATACGAAGTCTAATTTAATTTTAGGTCTTGCAGAACGTATGTTAAAGCTATACTATTTACCCACTCTAGTGCGATTACTGGAGTTAAAACTAATAATAATATATATATTACAATTATAGAAATCACAGAATTTCTTTAAAATAAAATAAGAATTAATTCAAAATTATAAACATCCAATCTACTACCATTTTAAAGTGTATCATAATGAGGTGAAATTATGAGTGAAAATAGCTTATCTTTATGTCTTAAAAGATCGTATGTAATTCAATTAGGCCCATTTGAAATTTATCCCAAAGAGTTAACTAAGCGTGCTCAACATGAGCGAAAGCGTTATGTTGAAGATAAATGGGTTTTGCCAGGTAGTCACGAAGTAGACCTAAAAACAATTGAGCAAATAGCCAGACAAAAAAAATGGCCAATGAAAAAGAAAACCGTTGGTTAAAAATAAAAAAAGCCTGAATATTTAAATATTCAGGCTTTTTTTATGGCTGTTTGCTTGAGAGTGTATTGTCAGTTGTAGTTCAATAATGTTGCTGCAATGTGTCTGATGCTGTCTTCTCCAGTAAAATAATACGTAACAAGTATTTGGTGTTCATTAAGTAGTGTTGCCCATGGGTAACCGACATCTCCGTGCGTGCCATCATCTCTGATGATAATTTCTTCAGAATTTTTGATGTTGTTGCATTCGGGGTCAAGTATTCTTGCGCGTATTCCAAATGGCTTTTCTCTGTAACCATAGGTTAATAGGACTCTGTTGTCTGGAAGTTTTAGAGGATGAAACGGACACCCCGTTATTTTATGATTAATCCAGGGGCTCCATGTTTTGCCGTCATCAACTGAATCTGTAGTGACTAGCATGCTATTATATTCTCTGTCATTGGCGCGAATAAAGGCGACTATTTTGCCACTGGGGCATTGGTGGAAAGATGGTTCAGTGAATGCTAATTCGTTGGGTTTGTCACATGCTATTGGATCTTCGCATTCCCATGTTTTACCCGAATCTAATGAACGATAAAAAAAACAACAGGTCATAGAGGCTTTGGGGTGGTCAGCATAGGCAGGAAGTAGCAGTGAATTTTCTGTTTCAATCGCTTGTCCTCTAATTGCTCCTGTCGGTCTGTTGTATGCGGTTTTGTCGCCTGGGTAGACGGGTAAGTAACGATGTGGGCTCCAGGTTTTTCCATTGTCTTCTGATAATCGTATATTGCCTCCCCAAAATAAAAATGCTTGTTCTTTGTTTTTGGTGCGTACAGCATTGTGTTCTAGTGAGTCAGCAAATATTGATGGCATTGGATACCATGCAAATGACCCAAGCATGATTGATTTGTTTTTTAAGATAATTAAGGACGCATCTTGGTCATGAACTTCTGGGTCAATAGGCAAGGTTGTCACTGCTGTCACTGGCTTAAAGTGTTTGTCGAATATTATTTGGTTAAGCTGGGCTCGGCCATCACCATGATCGGCATAATGTAATAGCTTTTTGGAATCTTCTGGCAAATCTTCTCTTAATAAGTGTCTGAAATCACGCCCACGCCTAAAAGCCAATAGTATATTTCCGTTGTCTAATTTTACGGTGGCAGGGAATGTTGAGTAAAAACGTTTGTCTTTATAAAGGATGATGTCTTTAATTTTTTTAAGCATTTTATTGGTATCTCAGAGATTTAGGTTATCTTATTAAGTAGGTGACCATAATTATCTTAACAAAATTTTCGCTCAAGATTTTTTGACCTTTGGTGTTACTACTCTGATTGCATAGAGGTCTATTCGGTCAGAGTAGTAGTGCCAAAGGGCGGAAAATATTGAGTGAAAATGTTAATATAATTATGGTCACCTACTTAAGTAACGTGCATGAAATAAGTTGCTTTGTGCACGTTACTATAAAAAGTATAGTGCAAATAGATTTTCACTTAGCCATTTGAGAAAAAACCGGTATAAAAATAATGACAAAAGATGAAATTGTAGATGTTTTAAGAAAGCTACGTTTGTTTAAAAACTTTACTCTGGATGAATTAAATATATTTTCAACTGTTGCTAACAGTGTTTTAAAAGTACGAAAAGATGACGTGGTGTTTGAGAAAGGCGATGTTGGCGATAATATGATGATTATTCTTTCTGGCTCAGTCAATATTATTTTTAGGGATGGTAATAAGAAAAAAGAAATTCTACTAACAACTGGAACAGTGGTTGGTGAAATGTCTGTTGTAGATGAGCAACCTCGGTCTGCAGATGTGGTGGCAAATGAAAAATGTTTGTTATTGTTTGTGAGTAAATTGCATTGTGACCTATTATCCCAACAGTATCCTTTGATTGCTTTAAAGTTTTATAAAGAGCTGGCAAAAGTCTTAAGCATGCGCTTAAGGAATAGGAATCCTGCAAGAGTAGGGGTGTAATTATTCATGTATCAGAAAAATAAAGTTTCTGAAATTATAATTTTAACCATGAAGAGTAGGAGTTTTTTCTTCATGCCTTTCATGGTTAAATAAATTTAGCAAAATTTTTGCGTGTTAATTTAAAGATTAAAGTTTGCCTGTTAGGACGTATTATTCTAGTAACACCATTTTTTTTGCATATCATCTAATAAATAGGTAAAATAAATTCGTTATACTTAAAATTTCAATGAAAGACCGTGTTTTTATTGTACTATTTGTTTACTCATTAATTTAAAATATTTCCAAGTTTAATATGTCTAACTCAATTTTTTCAAAATTTGTAACGCGCTTAAAATCCACAGTATCTGGTGGATCAAGCGAAGATGGAAACCAAAATGACTCTGCTAATCAGGTTAAAGGTACTGTTAAGTGGTTTAATGATAAAAAAGGTTTCGGTTTTATTGAAGGTGAAGATGGTAATGATGTTTTTGTTCATTACAGCGGTATTCAGGGTGATGGAAGAAAAACTCTGAGAGAAGGTCAGCAAGTTAAGATGACTGTGACGCAAGGGCAGAAAGGTCCTCAGGCTGAAAATGTCAGTCCAGTATAAGGTATGAGTACGAAATTACTTCCCATTTTGTACTCATCCTAACTTAAGATTTTATTACTGCTTTGCCAACTATATTGTTAACAACACTTAATGCTAGATACTCCCATGCTTCTTTGGGATTGCGTTATTTGCTGGCTAATATGGGTGATTTAACCAGTACAACCCGATTACTTGAATACAGCATCAACAGCCGTTCAATTGATGTTGCAGAATCTTTGTTGTCGTATGATGCAAAAATCATCGGTTTTTCACTTTATATCTGGAATATCACAGAAACAATTCGGCTTTTATCCATCATTAAAACAGTATCGCCAGAAACTGTAGTGGTGGTCGGTGGTCCAGAAATTAGCCATGAGGTAGAAAATAATAAGATCAGTTCTTTGGTCGATTATATTATTTGTGGCAATGCAGATGTGGCTTTTGCCAATCTGTGTCAGTTAATTATTGCCAAAAATTCCCCCCAAGAAAAAATCATTCAAGCCCCTTTTGTTCACCCTAAAGACATTCAGTTTCCTTATCAATATTATAATGATGAAGATATTGCCAATCGCTTGATTTATGTGGAAGCATCCAGAGGATGTCCGTATCAGTGTGAGTTTTGTTTGTCTTCATTAGATAAAACCAGTTGGTCATTTGATATCGATTTATTTCTACAAGAATTACAACGACTTTTTCAGCGAGGTGTTCGTCAATTTAAATTTGTTGATAGAACATTTAATTTGAAAATCAAAACAAGTCTGCGTATTTTAGAATTTTTTCTGGATAAATTAGATTCAGATTTGTTTTTACATTTTGAGTTAGTACCCGATAAATTGCCAGATGAATTACGTCAAATCATTCAAAAATTTCCCTCGGGTACATTGCAATTTGAAATTGGTATACAAACATTTAACCCAGAAGTTCAGGCATTGGTTAGCCGAAAACAAGATATGCAAAAAACTCACGAAAATATTCAATGGTTAAGTGACGCAACTGATGTTCATCTGCATGTTGATTTAATTGTTGGATTGCCTGGCGAATCGTTACAAAGTTTTGCCGAAGGTTTTGATCAATTGGTTAAATTAAAGCCTCATGAAATTCAGGTTGGGCTATTAAAAAGGCTAAAAGGAACACCCATTGTCAGGCATACGATTGAATATGAAATGAAATATAATCCAGAAGCTCCTTATAATATTTTGTCCACAAGTTTGATTGATTTTGGGCAAATGCAACGACTGGCTCGATTCGCAAGATATTGGGATTTAATGGGTAATTCAGGACACTTTAAAAATACAATTAAACTAATTAGCGCCGATCAACCATTTAACTCTTTTATGATGTTGAGTGATTGGTTATATCAATCAACTGATCAAACTCATCGAATTGCTTTAAAGAGATTGTTTAAGTTGATGTTTGTTGGCTTGACGGATGGCTTGAAACTTGATAAAAACCTTGTTTTTAATGCTTTGAAATGTGATTTTAAACAAAGCAATCTGAAAGGTTCTTCTGAGTTTATAAGAGAATAAATATATGAGATGGGTTTTGGGTATTGAATACGATGGTACTGATTTTTCTGGTTGGCAATCTCAGAATAATCGTCGAACGGTACAACAAGCCGTTGAACAAGCGATTTCGCAGGTTGCCAATGAAGATGTGAGCATCTTTTGTGCGGGCCGAACTGACAGTGGAGTACATGCTGAAGAGCAAGTGATTCATTTTGATACAGAAGTTAAAAGAAATGCTCGATCCTGGATTTATGGGAGTAATACCAATTTGCCTGATGATATTAATGTGCTTTGGGCAAAAACTGTCAGTGCTGATTTTCATGCCAGATTTTCAGCCGTAAAACGAACTTATCGTTATGTTATTCTTAACCGACAAATTCGTTCTGCCATTAATCGTCATCGTGAAACATGGTATTTTAAAACATTAGATGCAGAAAAAATGCACATGGCTGCCCAGTCTCTGATGGGTGAGCATGATTTTACCTCCTTTCGTGCTGTAGCGTGCCAAGCTAACACACCTATCAGAACAATCCATTTGCTCAATGTCAGCAGAAAAGGTGATCGAATTATTATTGATATTTCTGCCAATGCTTTTTTGCATCACATGGTTAGGAATATTGTCGGTGTTTTGTTGGCCATCGGTAATGGCGATAAAGATAGTCAATGGTGTCAGCAAGTTTTAGATGCCAAAGATAGAACCAAGGCAGGAGTCACTGCTCGTGGTGAAGGTTTATTTTTAACCAAAGTTGATTATCCAAGTGAATTTGAAATAAATTAGGAGAATAGGCTATGCGACTATTACACACAATGTTGAGAGTTGGAAATCTTGAAAAATCAATTAGCTTTTATACTCAAGTGCTGGGAATGATTTTATTAAGGCAAAAAGATTATCCTGATGGAAAATTTACCTTAGCATTTTTAGGTTACGGAAAAGAGTCTGAAAATACAGTGATTGAGTTAACTTATAATTGGGATGAAGATCAATATGATATTGGAACGGGATATGGTCATATTGCGATTGAAGTTGACGATGTGTATACAACAGTAGCATCTATTAAAGATCAGGGGTGTAAGATTTTACGAGATGCAGGACCGATGAACGCAGGAACAACCATTATTGCTTTTGTTGAAGACCCTGATGGTTATCCCATTGAGCTAATTGGCTCGAAATTATAACGTTAAGTAACACGCAATATTAGGTATTTCTTTATTGTGAGTTACCTTAACTTTGGGGCTGGTGAAAATTAAAAAATCCTCACTTTTTTACCCACTGACCATTTTTCTGAAACCATTCTCCTGAACCTGCTTTTTTATAAATCTTGTCCGCAATTAATTTTTCAACTTTACTGACAGGAATATTATTGCGTTTGGAAATTTCTTGATACTTTTGTTTGCGTTTACGATTGGTTTGTTTGATTAAGGCTTGAATGGTTGTAGAAGCATTGCCATTGGGTGAAGCAAGATAACCATTGGATAACTCCCCAACTAAGCCCTGATTTTTGGCATCAGACAGTGGTGATGCTAATGTTTGAGTGCTGAATACAATGGCGAATATGAAGCATAACATTTGTGTTGAATTCAATAATAATTTCATTTTTATAGTCCTTGATAATGGGGGGCTGTCATTCTGCGTGTTATTTGTTTGGGTTAGGCAACTCGCAACAAATAAACTACCCATCTTACTGGCCTTTTTGTCCATCTCCTTTACCACAAAAACAGTTGAGTAGAACGACTACACGCCTATTTTTATGGCAAAGAAGATGAACAAAAATTCTG
>Ga0233448_1002443_pt1 | contig 13099 bp, 9 predicted proteins | sample SI_124_October20_2_FD_183015 | JGI IMG/M metagenome (GOLD analysis project Ga0233448, IMG submission 183015) | Seawater microbial communities from Saanich Inlet, British Columbia, Canada - SI_124_October2016_150_MG | ecosystem: Environmental > Aquatic > Marine > Inlet | place: Canada: British... | reverse complement strand
GCATTGTGGCAGGTTCTGGGACCGGGTTTGGGCCAGGAAGCGTTCCCCCCCGCTCGGGAGACAAGTGAAATCCTAATCCATAACCCTGGATATCTGATATGAGGGCGTCTATATCGCTTTGTTCAAATTGGCCAAACATGAATTCGAATGCCATTGGAATGTTGCTGGCCAAGCTATTAGTAGTGTCATATCCCAGGACGTCGATGACATAGTCTACGGAATCTTTATAAATTGCTTCTCCCCAGGGAGTGTCTATAGTAGTAAATTCATTATTAGAATAATCTAGATCGACAATTGTTCCTTTTTTCTTATCTTTCTTATCTTTCTTATCTTTCTTATCTTTCTTATCCGCAGTGCCCCCCCCGATGACAAGCTTTTCGCTTCCTGTCATTTTACTAAAGGATCCATCAGAAGTACCATACAGGGCTGCTTCGTCGGCTGTAAATCCGTTTCCCCAAATCATGTTTTTTGCTTCAAGTGGTGCTGCCAGGTATAGGTAAAAGTTACCGCCGCTGCTTTCCCAATACCCGGTTGTCGTTTGGCCCCCTTCAGGGAATTTACTATCTTTACCGTGCCCGTTGTACCAGCCTGATGTAAATGAATTATTATATTCATTAAGGCCCAAAAAACCATCCACTGTGATCGCAAGAACAGATGTCTGTGTAGTTGCTATAAATATCATGATGTAAAATATGATTGTAATGAATGATGTTAAATATTTTTTCATTGTTAAAATCTCCGATAAAAACTCAATTTTAATACTCACGTCAAATTAAAAAGTTATATTTAGTTATTGCATTGATTATGCCAACATATGAATATTTTCTATTTTTATGTGTTAGTATGTGTAATGCCGTACAGAATGGGCCATGCCGGGATTTTTTAAATCATGATCTTTCCAATTATAGTTTACCTTCAAATTATGAAATAAATGTAATAAAATTCTATGAAATTCATTATATAAAATGTTACCTTTTTTACATAATTATTGGAGAAATATAATATTCAGGCAACTGGATATTTTTTTTGTCAACATGGAATATTCTTCAGACCTGCTGTCGGTTAAGATATACAAACATCCATATAATCCCATTGATTTGTATTAACAAAGCATTATACTGTCTTTAATAAAAAGATAAAAAAAGGAGCACGATCATGAGAATCCTTGTAGTTGAAGATGATCTAAAAATTGCGGAATTTGTTTCCAAGGGCCTTAAGTCATCCGGATTTGCAGTAGATCATGCCGCAACAGGAACTCAGGGGCTTGAAATGGCTTTTGCTGCGCCTTATGATACACTGGTGGTGGATATTATGCTGCCTGAACTGGACGGTATTTCCTTAATCAAAAAAATCAGAATGGAAAAGAACAATACGCCTGTGATTATTCTAAGTGCCAGGGATAGGGTGGATGACCGGGTTAAAGGCCTTCACGCCGGTGCTGATGATTACCTTACTAAACCCTTTGCTTTCTCAGAACTTCTTGCAAGAATACAGGCACTGATAAGACGGGTTGGAAATGTTACAGACCCTGTGAATCTAAGCTATGCAGACCTGAATCTTGATATTCTTAAACGCCAGGTAAAAAGGAAAAATCAAATTATTGAACTGCAGCCCCTTGAATTTTCCCTTCTGGAGTATTTGCTGCGCAATAAAGAGAGGGTTGTTTCCAGAACAATGATTATGGAACATGTCTGGGATTATAACTTTGATCCAATGACCAATGTTGTTGAAGCAAGAATATGCCGGCTAAGAGATAAAATAGATAAAGAGTATGAGCCTAAATTGATTCATACCGTTCGAGGTGCAGGGTATGTACTGAAGGAAAAATGAATTTTAAATTATTTAATACAATTGCTTTTAAATTAACACTCTGGTTTACAGGAATATTTACCATCTGTTCAGGCTTTGCCTTTGTCTTATTCTATTTTCTTGCCACTCAGACCATCCTGGGTCAGGTTGACCAGGAACTTATGGATAATGCATCTAAATTTTCTGCTATTATTCGCAGAAACGGCCTTGTGGGTGCAAGGGAGCTTGCTGTGGTGGAAGCCCAGGCTGCCGGAGAAAAAGCTATATTTTTCAGGCTTTTATATCCAACAGGAGAAGTGTTTGCATCTTCTCACATGTCTTATTGGGAAAAGGTTCATGTGAGTAAGGAGGGTTTGCAGACTCTTCTTGTGAAGAAAAACCCCATATTTGAGACCATTCTCATTCCTTCAACCAGACAAAAAGCAAGGATTCTTTACAGTTATGTTGCAAACAATGCCATTTTACAAACAGGAATAGCAATGGATTTTCCTGGTAAATTTTTATTGGCATTTAAAAAAGTTTTTATCTCTGCAATGGGTTTTATCATCATTTTTTCTGCAGTATCTGGCTGGCTTTTGATTAGAAAAACTTTGTCTGGTGTGAAAACCATAACAAAAACAGCACAAAATATTACCGGCAAAAGCCTTGAAGCAAGGGTCACACAAACCGGCAATAAGGATGAGCTTGATCATCTGGCCATTACTTTTAATGCCATGCTGGACAGAATAGAAGAACTTGTAAAAAGTATCAGGGAGATGAGTGACAATATTGCCCATGATTTAAAAACTCCCATTGCACGAATCAGAGGGTTTGCAGAGCTATCGCTTATTCATGAGGAAAATATAGACGACTTTCGCGCCATGGCTGCAAATACCATTGAAGAATCTGATCGTCTTCTGGACATGATCAACACAATGCTGGTAATTTCCAAGGCTGAAGCAGGAGAGGAAGAATTTGAGTTTAAAACAACTAATCTTTCCAAAATGATCAAAGAAGCATGTGATCTGTTTGCCCCTTTGGCAGAAGATAAAAATATTGACTTTGATAAAGTCATTGATGACCAGATATTTATTATTGCAGATACAAAGATGTTTCAAAGGGTAGTTTCCAACCTCTTGGACAATGCAATAAAATACACACCTCAAAACGGACGGATAAATGTTATTGTTCGTCAGGAAAATCATTATATTACCATTAAAATTGAGGATACGGGAATAGGTATAGATAAAAAATATCTTAAAAAAATATTTCAAAGATTTTACAGGGCTGAATCCTCCAGGACAACGGCAGGTACAGGCCTGGGTCTGAGCCTTGCCAGAACCATTGTCCGTCAACACAAGGGGGAAATTCAGGTAACCAGCCATCCTGGCAGAGGCTCTGTTTTTATAATAAGATTACCATATAATAATCCTGGAGTCATTTAACCGTCATATTTATGTATTATTATACAATCAAAGGAAGTTTAATTTGTAATTGTTCAGCCCGTTAAAAAAAGTTATCCCCAAAGCCCTGTCTGATGGATATTTGCAGGAGGTTAAGCGAATAGCCTCGAAACAATTATCCATCAGGCAGGGCGGGTTCAAGCGTAAGAGCTGAATAATTACTTTAATTTTAACATTTATAGGAGGTTGTGATGAGACTGAAATATAAAATAATTTTTACCATTATTATGGTTTGCCTTTTGTCCCTGCCCGTTATGGCAAAAACTAATCAGAACACTACAAGGATGGTACCGGTAAGTTTTGCCGAGCTTGCCAAACAGGTAAGGCCCGGTGTTGTAAATATACAAACACAAAAACTTATCAAAGGAGGAGGAAGAGTTTTTAAGCATTTTTTTGGTCAGCCATTTGGCGGGAACCCAAATCAACTTGATGATTTTTTAGCACCTTTTTTTAATCAAATGCCTAAGGACAGAAAAGAAAGCAGCCTGGGTTCAGGTTTTATTATCAGTGATGAAGGATATATTGTCACCAATAACCACGTGATTAAAGATGCAGATCAAGTTAAGGTTATTTTACATGACAATACCGAATATGAAGCCACAATAATTGGAACAGATCCCATTACTGATCTGGCCCTTATTAAAATTAAGGCAAAGAATCTGGTGCCTTTAAAATTTGGAAGTTCGTCTGAAACCGAAGTTGGATCATGGGTGGTTGCCATCGGCAGCCCCTTTGGCCTTGAACAAACTGTTACTGCCGGGATTGTCAGTGCAAAGGGAAGAATTCTCGGATCCGGGCCATATGACGATTTCATTCAGACTGATGCATCTATTAACCCAGGAAATTCAGGCGGCCCCTTGTTAAACCTTGATGGAGAAGTCATTGGTATTAATACAGCCATTGTTAAGTCAGGTCAGGGCATAGGGTTTGCAATCCCTTCTGATCTTGCAACGGGCATTATTGATCAATTGATAGAACAAAAAACAGTTTCCCGTGGATGGATGGGCGTGGCCATTCAAAATGTTACAAAAGAGCTTGCAAAATATTATGATATCAAAGAAACCAAAGGTGTATATGTTGCAAAGGTGTTTGAGGGAGATCCTGCAGATAAGGCAGGCATTAGAATCGGGGATGTTATCATTTTAATCAATGACAAACAAATTGATTCTTCAAGGGATCTTACCTTAACCATTGGCAGTTCATCAGTCGGTGAAACTGTTAAAGTCAAGTTGATCCGTGACGGTAAAGAAAAAGTGGTAAAGGTTAAACTTGCCAAAAGGCCGGATCAGGATACTGAGACAAAAGAAATAATTGATGGATATGATCCTTTAGGATTCAGGCTAAAACAGATGGATTCAGATATAGCAAAAAAGCTTGGTTTTCCTGAAGATATCAGAGGTCTTGTTGTCATTGATATAGAATCCGGCAGCCAGGCCTCAAAAACAGATGTGCGGCAGGGAGATCTTTTAATAGAGGTGAACCGCCATAAAATGACCACGATTGAAGGTTATGGGAAGTATCTGGACCAGACTAATAAAGGTGGAGTGCTTCAACTTCTTTTTAGAAGAGGTAACAGCCATGTATTTGTTGTGAGTTTTGAAAAACCATAATTATTGATTCTTTTTTATGGATGGTGGAGCTGAGGGGGATCGAACCCCTGACCTTACGGCTGCCAGCCGTACGCTCTCCCAGCTGAGCTACAGCCCCACGGTAAAAGCACTACTTAAATAATAGATTGAACCTGATGTGTCAACAAAAAATTGTGTATAAATCCATTAAAGTCATGATTTGAACGAATAAACATTGACACATGGTTTTATGAAAAGATATTATATTACTTTTGTTTAATTAAATATTTTTATATTTTACAGGAGTTAAGGAGAAAGTGATGCTGCGTTACTTGCGTGAAAATACCGGAAACTGGATCATTAAAATATTTCTTGGGATTATTGTCGTTGTATTTGTGTTTCTCGGTGTGGGATCATTTGGATCTAAGAGAAATGATTCTATTGCAACCATAAATGATGAATCAATTACCATAAAGGAATATCAGCAGGCTTATAAAACCATTGTTGATCAGATGCGGGCAAGATTTGGAAAAAATTTGAATGATGATATTTTGAAAATGTTTAATGTAAAGCAACAGGCGCTGGATTCATTAATCGAACAAAAACTGGTTTTAGCGCAAGCTGATAAACTGGAAATCAATGTTTCTGAAAATGAACTTCAAGAAAGTCTGCTATCCATTAAAGCCTTTCAAAAAGATGGCAGGTTTGATTTGGATCAGTATAAAAAGGTTTTAAGCTTGAATTCTTTAAATCCTGAAATTTTTGAATACAACCAGCTCAATGCAATAAGACAGCAAAAAGTTAAAGACATTGTATTTAGTACTGTTAATATATCAGATTTTGAAGCAAGGGACTGGTATGTATACAATAATACAGAAACAGCAGTAGATTACATGCTGTTTGACCCAAGTGGCTATTCTGATATTCTTCCTGATGAAGAGCAGATCAAAGCGTTTTATGATGAAAATAAAGAAAACTATAAATCTGAACTCAGAGTTAAATCAGTATATTTAAAATTTTCACCAGAAGATTACAAAGATAAAATAAAGGTCACTGATGCAAATATCAAAGATTTTTACGAACAAAATCCGGAACAATTTAAAACACCTCAAAAAGTTGAAGCAAGGCATATATTAATTAAAGTTGCAGAAGATGCAGAAGAAGAAAAAGTTAATGAAGCCCAAAAAAGAGCACAGGATATTTTTGATATGGCTTCAAAAGGTCAGGATTTTGAACTGCTTGCTAAAGAATATTCAGAAGGCCCTTCAAAGGATAAAGGAGGATATCTGGGTATATTTGAAAAGCAAAGCATGGTGAAACCTTTTGCAGATAAGGCGTTTTCCATGAAAGAAGGTGAAATAAGTAATCCTGTAAGAACAATTTTTGGCTGGCACATTATCAAACTTATGGCTAAATTTGATGCTTCTGTCCAGACGATGGCCATGGCATCAGAAACTATAAAAAAGGAACTAGAACAGCAGGAAATGCAGAATATGGCCTATTATAAGGCAGGCGAAGCATTTGATGCAGTGATTGATGGGGATGATTTTGAACAGGTAGCCCTTATTGCCAACAAAAAACTTGTTTCAACCAAAGATTTTGACATAAATGGCAACGGGCTTGAAATTGAAGATAATAAAGGTTTTGCAAATGAGGCTTTCAGCCTTACTCTGGATACTATAAGTGATGTAAAAGAAATTGGAGACTCATATTATCTCATCAAGGTTGTCAAAAAGATTGACCCTGAATTTCAGAACCTTGATCTTGTTTCCGAGAAGGTCTTAAAGGATCTTACACTAACACTTCAAGTAAAACAGGCAAAAGAAGATGCCCAATTGATTATAGATAAAATCAGTGATGGAAAAACATTGGAACAGCTGGCCAGGGACCACGAGTTAAGCCTTAAATCCACAAAATTTTTCAAAAGAAATACCAAAGTTGAAGAAGTTGGGAATTCTCCTGAATTTATCAAGGCAAGTTTTTCATTAAATAAAACAAATAAAATTCATCCTGAAATAATTGAAGTATCATCAAAGTATTATATTCTCGGATTTAAAGAAAAAAAATCTCCTGAAGAAGATGAAATTTTAGAAAATATAAAAACTATTAAAAGTGAAATCAGTGCAAGTAAGCAGTCTCAATACTATCAAGCATGGATCAACGAATTGAAAAATAACAGTAAAATCAATTTTGATCCTGAAATCTTAAATTAAGATCCATATGATTTATCGGAGCATTGCATTTAAGGCTTCAATTCTATGGGTTTTACTCATATTTTCCTGTGCTGTTCCCCAGCACAGGATTTTTGTTTTTGATCAAGGGGTTCAAACCGATCCCGGTATTGTTTATGGTGTTCTGCCCAATGGATTTCAATATATTCTTAAACAAAATTCTACACCAAAGGATCGTGCTAACATTCATTTGAATATTTTTGCAGGCTCAATGCATGAGACAGATGAACAGCAGGGTATTGCGCACTTTCTGGAGCATTTGCTGTTTAACGGCTCAGAACATTTTAAACCCGGAGAATTAATAGAATACTTTCAATCCATTGGCATGGATTTCGGCTCAGATGCCAACGCCCGCACCTCTTTTTTTGAAACTGTTTATGATCTGTCTTTACCAAAAGCAGATTATCAACATATGGATGAAGCTTTTGTCGTAATCCAGGATTATGCAAAGGGAGCACTTCTTCTGGAATCAGAAGTTGAGCGTGAACGAGGAATTATTTTAGCTGAGAAAAGACAGAGAGATTCAGTCTCCTACAGGACTTTTAAGAAATCACTGCAATTTGAACTTCCGGATTCTATATTTAATCAAAGATTTCCAATCGGGATTGATCCTGTCATTAAAAATGCTGATAGAGATTTATTAAAAGCATATTATGATAAGTGGTACAGGCCGGATAATATGGCCCTGATTGTTGTTGGCGACTTTGATGTCAAAAAAGTTCAGTCCATGATCATCAAAAGGTTTTCCAAGCTGAAACCACGGGCAGAATTTATAAAGCCGATATTAAAGACCCAATGGAAGGAACATAAGGGAATAGAGTCTTTTTATCATTATGAACCAGAAACCGGCAGTACGGACATTTCAATAGAGACCATTTCCTGGCTGCCTTTTGAAACACAAACCGAGGATGTGCTAAAGCAAAAAATTTTAACATATATTGCCAATGCAATGTTACAAAATCGGTTGTCCGGAATGGTCAGCAGGCAAACCGCTGATTTTTCAGATTCCACTGTTTTTTCCGGATCATTTTTGCATCATATTTCAACTTCCTCTATCAGTGCAAGGTGTGAGCCGGATAAGTGGGAAGAAAGCCTTGTTCAGATTGAAAAAGTTCTGAGACAAGGACTTTCATATGGGTTCACCAAAAAGGAATTGGATAGAGTTAAAGCAAATTTTATTTCTTCACTTGAACTGCAGGTTAATCAGGCAGGTACACAAAAAACTCATTATCTGTCCAGATCTATTTTAAATGCAGTCAATGGGAAAAATCTGTTTTTATCTCCTCAGCAAAAAAAAGATCTTTTAAACCCCTTTGTTAAATCTATTTCACTTAAAGATGCCCACCAGGCAATAAAAAAAGCATGGTCAAAAGAACATAGACTGATACTTGTGACAGGCAATGCTAAAATTAATACCCAAAATCCCGAATTAACCATCCTTGAAGTCTATAAAAAAAGCAATATTGAAAAGACAGGTAAATATAAAGGATTTGAATCCGGCAGTTTCCCTTATCTTGAACTGCCATCCTTTAAATTTGGAATTAAGTCAAAACAAGAGAATGTTAAAAATCTTGGTATTACATCAATTAAATTTGATAATAATATTCGATTAAATTTAAAAAAAACAGATTATAAGCAAAATGAATTTTTATTTAAGGTTTGTTTTGGAGACGGCAAAAAATCCGAGCCTTTATTTAAGCCTGGTTTAGCCATTCTAACAGAAGATGTTTTAAAGGCCGGCGGGCTTGGAAATCTTGATAATGATCAATTGGAAGAAGCTCTTGCCGGCAATAAGGTCAGTATCAAATTCCAAGTAAACGACAATTATTTTGCTTTATCCGGTTCTGGTGATCCAAAGGAAGCAGAGCTTATCTTTCAGCTCATCTATCATTATTTGAAAGATCCAGGATACAGGGTTGAAGCGCTGAATCATACAAAAACGCTTTATAAACAGCAATATGACCGCCTTATGCGAACGCCTGAAGGTATCATGCAGATTAAAGGGGATTTTTTTCTTGCCGGCAATGATACCCGATTCGGTTTACCTCATCCAGATACAATAAATGGATATACCCTTAAAGACATTAAAAACTGGGTGACCCCATATTTTAAAAATTCACCTGTTGAAGTATCCATTATTGGGGACATTGATGAAAAGACTATCATTGGTCTGGCTTCAAAATATATGGGAGTGTTGGAAAAAAAAGAAGAATTTTCCAAGAAATTCATTTCCGCCGGGAAAATAATTTTTCCAAAAGGAGAACAGCTTGAACTCAAACTGAAAACTAAGATTGATTCAGGCGTTGTCAGGATTGCCTTTTTAACAGATGATTTTTGGGATATAAAGAAAACACGTCTACTGTCTGTTTTGTCCAGAGTTTTTTCCGAAAGGCTGAGAATTGTTATTAGAGAAAATTTAGGACTAAGTTATTCTTCTTATGCATATAATGATCCCTCAAGTATTTATAAAAATTATGGGGTAATGCATGTGGTTGCCAACATAAAACCTGCAAACCATTCAATTGTTTACGATAAAATTAAAGATATTGTTGATTCGATTATAACGGATGGTATCACAGAAAAAGAAACAGATTTTGCATTAAAGCCGGTTCTGAATCATTTAAAACTTATTCGAAAGACCAATAGCTATTGGTTAAATTCTGTTATGTCAAATGCTTCAACCTACCCGGAAAAATTTGACTGGGCCAATACAATAATGGATGATTACCAAACTATTACCCATAAAGATTTGATATTGTTTGCAAAAAAATATTTAAATATTGATGATAGTGCGTTGATACTTATAAAGCCGGGAAATCTTAAAGATTAAGAAAGGTAGAAACCTTCTGGCCAATATTAAGATGGGTAAAAAAAAATGAATTTAATTTGTTTCCTCAGAAGGATTTTCTATATGTTCAGAAACATTATTCCGAAGGTAATAATCAAGATCAAAAAGCTGTTTAAAGCTTAAGTCGGTAAATTGTACTTTTCTTTCTCTAACCTTCATTGCGCTGAATGAGGGAGCATTGGTGACTTCCTCATCTGAAATTGTTTTAAATGGGAGATCACCCACATAAAATCCCATACTGCTTAAAAAAATTGATTCTTCCGAATCGTTTTTGTTTTCAATGTTATCATTTTTTATGTCACCATTGTTTGTATCAATATATTTAAATGCGAGTCCGCCCATGCTGATATCAATTATCTGCCCTAATTTGTGAGATTTGGGACTAATGGCAGCGTAGGCTCCGTCAGCAGCTTTATACCTTTTGCTTTTTCGTCTTTCAACAGTTCTTTTTCTACCTACCATGATATATTCCCTTTATTTGCTTTCGTTAATTCAAATCGTTTTTCTGCTTGTTTATACTTATTTATAAAGTATGCACAAAATATGCCATTTGAAAAATTCAATTTGTAATGTTTACCGCTCATTAATCAAAGTCTTAATATATCGCTCAAAGAAAAGCAATAGGCCCAAATATATTTTTTAAATTTTATAAAATTTTATCAATGCCAAGGTAAAGAATGATAAATCTCTGCAGAATTTTAAAGAATAATGGTAAAACTAGTTATAAAAATAGAATTTTTTTCCCTAAAGTATTACATTTTTTCCTCAAATTGTTTTAACGCCCTGTTTTTTCTAACATTATTCGGAGTAAAAATCCTGCCGCTTATGGCAAGATATACACCATGAGGTAATGTCTGAACTGCAGCGACAGCTGAGCCTAAATTAAAAATTGCATCACTGGATTTAAATTTAGCCGGTTCCATGGCACCGGTAAGAACTACTACTTTGTTTGTCAGAGAACTCAGTACTTTTGCAGTTTCAATCATGGTGTCAGTACCATGGGTAATGATTATCTTTTCATAAGGGGTTCTTGCTACAGCCTTATGGATGATGGATCTATCTTTATCAGTCATATCGAGAGAATCTTTTTTCAATAAAGATGCGATATCATACCTGAAATTCACCCTCGCATCCTTTAAAATATCAGAGATATTGGATTCTCCTATTTCATATCTGCTTAGGGCATCAAAGTATACTTTATCAATGGTTCCACCTACGGCAAAAAATTTAATTTTCATAGTCGCTCTCTTTTTTCGCTATTTTTGCTCAACTTATTTCATTTGAGGTCCTAAAAAAAACTTCATGGTTGAAATGCAGATATCATAATTAAAACCCCGGTATCGTAAAAAGTTCATCATTTTTTTTTTAAACGAGCCTGGATCAAGATTCTGCCATATTTTTATTTTTGTTTCTGCCGCCTTTAAAGCCAGATCCTGATCATCATATACCTCTAAAAGAGTCTCAATCTGGTAGGAGTTAATTCCTTTTTTTTCAAGCTCATATTGAAGGGCAAATTTTGATTTGGGTTTTGTTTTTATTCTGGTTTCTATAAACAGCCTTGCAAACTCTTTATCGTTCAAGTAATTTTTATCCAGTAAAATTGCAATTATTTTTTTTTCAATATCCTCACTAAAGCCTTTGTTTTTTAAATATTTTTGCATTTCCTGAATTGTTCTGGGCTGATAGGATAAATAGGCAACAGCAAGATTTAAAGCACTTGTGATTGTTTTACTCACCATAAATTTTATCCCATAATTTGACAGGTGTTTTTAAAATATCGGACATCATCGTTATAAGTCCTTCACCAACTGCAGAAGGATGCAGAGGAACAACGATTGGATCAAAAAGTGTTCCTGTTGCTTTTACCGGAACAGATACAAGCCGCCCGTTCAGGATTGTATTTAAAATAGGAATTTTTTCTATAATCAAATCAATTGTTTTAAAAGGTGCAACCAGGCAAGTCAGATCCAATGTGTCTTTAACAGGGTCAATCCAGCCGCTGAATATCAGCGTCATGTCCTGACCATCAATTATTGCCTTGGTAAGATAAATTATACTATCCTTGATATCGGCTTCAAGTGAAATTTTAGCATAAGCAAATCCATTTTGCCTTATATCCGGAATTTTCCCTTTAAAAATTTTTGAAATATTTAATACCGATAGAATTCTTGAAAGAAGTGTTAGTTTATATATCCGCCCTTTTTCAGCATTCAATATGAGGTCACCGTTTAATTTATTTAAATATTCTTTTTTAATGTTATTAGATTTAATATGACCACTTAAAGAATATTGTCCGTCCATAAAATTATGTTTTTTTAAAAGACAGGTGAATAGATCCTGAATATTGTCTTTAAAATCTGTTTTAAAAGGAATATCAGCGTACAGGCTGTCTTTTTTAAAATTGATATTACCGCTTAATTCCAGATCACATAAAAAAGCTTTGTCCAATTTTATATGGGAAGGGTTGTCTGATAAAAATAATTGAGAGTCAATATTAGTAAAAGTGAATTTTTTAATTTTAAGTTGATCTACCTTGAAATAAATAATCTTATCCTTTAATAACCGATTATCAAATGAGGCAGTTGGAGGTTGAGAAAAAAAAGAATTCAGGTCCATGGTTTTGGTTATGATATTTAAATTGGAGTCATTATCAGTATGTATTAATATGGATTGTCCTTTGGTAATATCATTAATTTTTTTTGCCCAGAAACTGTCCTGAGTAATCACTTTTTCTAATGAAATCGTATTTAACATTCCCTGAAAATCAAACAAGAGTTTATCTTTGCTGTGATTGAATGATATAGAGGCATCTGAAATTGTTTCATCTAAAATTTTTATTGTACTTAAAGCAAAGGATGCAGGTGTTTTACCTTGTAGATTAATATGGACTTTTGGCCCGCTGGGAAATTTTAACTCTGTTTTTAAAAAAGAAGCTGCAGTCCCAAGTTGAAAATAGCCATTTTCCATATCAAATGGAACCAAAATACTATCCAGGTGTTTTTTCGCGATTAATTGTCCTATCCATGAAAGATGGCTAATTTTGGCTTGGATATTTTTCAAATAAAAAAGATCCCTGGAAAGATGGTATTGGCAGGACAGGTCTTCTATTTGTTTCTGATTTTCCCGGGTTGTAATATTTATTCGATGGCTTTTGCCGGCTAATTCATATTCCCATAGTTCTGGTTTTAATACAGGGCCGGA
>Ga0233448_1002424_pt1 | contig 13147 bp, 11 predicted proteins | sample SI_124_October20_2_FD_183015 | JGI IMG/M metagenome (GOLD analysis project Ga0233448, IMG submission 183015) | Seawater microbial communities from Saanich Inlet, British Columbia, Canada - SI_124_October2016_150_MG | ecosystem: Environmental > Aquatic > Marine > Inlet | place: Canada: British... | reverse complement strand
CATCTATACACTGGTAGATCGTAAATCACTTTATACTGTTATTGTTAAGCTCAATGGCAAGAATGCCACTGAGTTGGTCGATAAAACCCTTAAAGTGCTAGAGCCAATATCAAATAAGATTCACACCATTACTTACGATAATGATTTAGAATTTGCAGAACATGAGCGTATGGCTAAAGCACTGGATGCGGATATATATTTTGCCCATCCATACTCTTCTTGGGAAAGAGGCATTAACGAGAATACCAATGGTTTGATTAGACAGTACTTCCCAAAGGGTACTGATTTTAACAAAGTGATAGATTCACAGATTGAATTTGTCATGAAGCGACTCAATACAAGACCTCGAAAAACGCGAGGTGGCAAACAACCTGTTGAGTTATTTTTAGGGAAGGCTGTTGATTTATTAACGGCTTAGAAAAAATTGCACTTAATGTGCGAATTCAAGATCTATTATTATACTTTTTAAACAATAAATCTTTAGCCATAAGCCCTCTGACAATGGCCATATCTTGTTCGGTATCCACACCAAAGTTTTCACCAGCAATAGTAACCATCTTAACTCTTTCGCTATTTTCTAAAATACGCATCATATCAATAGATTCAATAATTTCTAACGGCGTCTGATCCATGGAATTAAATTTAAGAAGGTAATCATGTCTAAAAAATATCAGCCCTGTCTGATAGTGCACATAAGCACCATTAACCTTATGACACTCATAAGGTATTGGCTCACGAGAAAAATATAAAGCTTCGTTTTTAATATTGGTGACCACTTTAACAATATTTTTATCTAAAAAATCTTCCTTATTTTTAATTATTCCCATTAGGTTAACAACATTAATGCCAGGATCTTCTTTAAGATGAATGATAGCTTGATAAAAATCATTAGGATTCAATAGCGGCTCATCACCCTGAATCATCGCAACAATATCAAAGATTGTTTCTTTTTGACTTTCAATAGTAACTAGGGCTTCTGCGGCCCTATCAGATGCCCTATCATGCAAATCAGATGTCATTACTGCATAACCACCAATTCCATTAATATAATCAAAAATTACTCTATCACAAGTTGCGACACAAGTTAAGTCAACCCCATTCGCCATACTTGTTCGATAATACACGTGTCCAATCATTGGTACCCCTAATATTTTCTCCATTGGCTTGCCTGGAAAACGTGTGGACCCCATTCTTGCTGGAATAATAGCTACTGTTCTCATATCTTACATCCTATATTAAAAGGAAAGGCTTTATATTTTCCTCTCCCGTCTTGTAGAAATAATTTTTAATATAATCTATTCCCTTTTTTTGTAAATTAAAATATTCTTTATCACTAATGTTAAGAATATCTTGAACAACCCTATTAATAGAAAGTCCTTTTTTTACTGTCCATTTAAAATATGTGAAATTAAACAAAGGATCGTTACTAAATAAATCGCCTCTATCAAAATGAATCAAGGGGGTGCCCATCATTAAAGCCTCCAAAGCAACAGTTGACCCCCAATAGAGAACAATATCACACCTTCTAACATCATCCAAAACTAATTTAACATCTGAGATTTTAATATTCTTGGGTATTTCTATCGATTTCTGACCAATAGACTGAAAAAAATCATCGAAAGGAAGTACCGGGTGCGTACGAATTATAAAATTAATATTTGGCAACTTATTGGCTTGGCTAACTGCATAATACAGTAGGTCGATAGCCTCTATTAAGCCCTCAAGAACAACTAAAATAGTGCAGTTACTGTCTAATATTTTTTTTCTGCGTAGCGGCTTTATATCATATAGATATTGATACCTAAGTGCACACCCTGGATTAATCTTACTACCAGAAAAAAAACTATACTTCTTTATAATATTTGAAGTTGTCTTTCCAGTAGTAATTATACTGTCAGGATGAGGCATTATATCAGTCTCTAATTTACTTATAAAAACTCCTGCTGCTGCTTGAGGAACCACAGAATGTTGATAACCAACAATATTAAGATCTGGATTGACACTTCTCAGTCCTAAAATAAACATCTTCTCCCAATGGTTCCCCTCGTACGTTAAAAGGCATGAGCGCAACATAAATTGTTTGGCCAATCTGCGTCCCATATAATAATAAACATAATCTCCAAAAGGTATGGAATTGCTAGATGATAAAGACAACTCTCTGATAGGTGAAGATATATCATATCCTGATAATATCAATTTATCTGGAATCTTGATTGGCTTGATCGCCCAAAATACTAAAATAGACAATGCCGCCAAAAATATATCTATTAGTGATAAAAACATTTCTACAGGAACAATATTTTGACCTTTAATACTTCTCATTTTCTTATAACACTTATACTTACCTATAAATCCTTGTGATATTGTTACTATTCGAGTATTTCCTTCCATATTCTCTTTCAAATATTTCACAAGGTTGCCAAAAAATGGATCCTTATATTGATTATCAGGGTCAAAAGAGTTTAAGAAAGTAAAGCTTTTAATTAAAAAAACTGGATCACCACTATGAAAATTAACACTGCCTCCAAAAGCTTTTTTTGCCCTAATCAAATTTAATAAGTAAGAAATGACGCTTTTAGAGAAATTTACCCAAATTTTTATCTCATCTAAAACTTTATAATGTAATCTAAAAAAAAATCGATTTTTTAAAATTATCTTCACCAATTCAGATTTAAAATTATCTTCAATAAAAATCACTATAGGCCATGATAGTCCAGTAACACAAAGATCAATCTTATGTTTCTTGCAGTAATTAATCGCCTTGACGGATAACAACATCCCATGGATCGTTTTAGGCATTGGCGATAGTGATCTATTTTTAGAAGATATGTCGGTCGACCACCATTCTTTTAGGCTTTGATTTTCATAGGAGATATTGCCAATAATATCAATATATTCACGAAGTATTGACTCCCGTTCTTCATTGGTCAATGACAGTATACCTATGTCGTTATATTCACTACTAAATTTTATTCTGAAAAATAAACTATCAATATCAAAATAGGCGCAGTTCTCTTTACTTTTTTGTAAATACCTCCTGTCCAGAAACTCTTGATTCTTCCTTGCTGTTGCAGGATGTATGAAGATTTCCATGTAAAATATGTCTTATATACTGCGCACTGTATTAACTCTATTTTCAGTAAATATAAATATGAAAATAAATAATATTAGTCATTACAACCTATTAAACACGTCATTTGTTTAATTATTTCTAATTTATCTCTTTCATTCAATAAATTGATTGTTTTAATTTTTAATTTTTTAATTTCACGATTATCTAATCCAATTGTACTTTCTCTCCACAATAATGTGGACCAATAATATTCTGCATAATCACTTATTGTTGGAAATAATAATGCACTATCAATCAGTTCAATTTCAACATTATCATTTCCAAATAAAGATTTAAACAATGGGAAAAACTCCATCTCTATTCTTTCATTTCTCAATCTGTGCTCTTTATTTGGCAATACCCCTGTAACTTCAAAATTAAATTTATCCAATTCTAATGCGTTATTAGATGCAGGACCAATAACGATAAATTTCCCATCATGTGAAATACTTTTCTTTAATTTACTGGCAAGAGCCTTGGAATCTGAAGTGTAATATAGAGAATAAATAGAAAAGATCCAATCAAAAGGTGTTTTTATTTTATCAAAAGAATCATAGTCTGCTACAGAAAAATTAACATTCTGAGAAAGCTTACCATGCCTTTCATTTGCCTCAGATATTAATTCTGCACTCTTATCTATACCGTAGACTACGCCACTTTCTGAAACTTTTTTAAAAAATAAACTTGTATAATTGCCATTTCCACACCCTAGGTCTAAGATGTTATCTCCTTTTTTAATATTAAATTTTGACAATATCCAATCATGAAGATTAAAATTACTAAAATTAGCATGTGCTGAAATTCTACCATCTAGCGAACTTAACGGTTCATTATATTTATATTTATTAACCATAACTGTACTAATGCACTCCTTTCTATATATAAAAAAATTATCTTATTATCATTCTGGCCAAACCAAAAGCTTCCACTTTTTTCATCCCAGATGCAATGCCCCGATACCCGGAAAGTATCTCTAGTCCTTCAATTGACCTGGGAAATGGAAATGGCCTAGACTCCTTCTCGTAACACTTCCAGGCCTTAATCTTAATATCCCATACATTTGAAATATCGACAAAAACATTTGGAGTAAAAAAAGGAGAAAACTTATAATTTCCACTGCAAATAATCTCAAATGTATATATTTCATCTGGAGTTTCTGGTCGATTTGTAGGCCTACAAGCTGATTCGACGGCTTCATATGTTAGCCTATGATCAATATTCACCTCTGATGGATTATGTGTAAATAATACAGTTGGATTGAATGATTTTATATGGCCCTCTATCTCTTTCACAAGGGTTAAGTGGGGCACAGTATCAAACTGAACGCACAACCTGTCGCCAAAATATGAATGCTTTACTCCTAATACCTTAAGTGCTTTTTTAGCCTCTTTCTGCCTTATGTTTGACTCATTCACAAAGTTTTCACTATTATATTCTCCGAATGGGAATCTTGCTGATACCCCCTCACCAAGGAAAACTACCTTAACAACTGCGCCACAATTAATTGCCTTGATTATAGTGCCACCACAACCCAAAACTTCATCATCTGGATGTGCTGCTACTACTAAAATTCTAGTATCTTTATTTAAAACCATGGCACTGATCCTTTTATTTAATTATAGTTTTTAGAGTTTTCCACAAAGAAACAAATACCATTGTAGACATTATGTACATAAAAGGGTAGGCCGCTATCATATACCTTGTTTCTACCCACCTAAAATAAATAAAAAATACAAATGAGCTGAAAAAGAACAGTCCAAAAAGAATTTTTTCAGTTTTAGGCCTTTTAAAAAATAAATATAAAAGAGAGGCAAACCACAGCACAACATTCGTCACATAAGATATTGCCTTTGCAAAATATTGAGTATAAGAAAAATTTTTATCTGCAGGATTTAAAGATGCAATAGCGCCAGTAAAACTATGGAATATATACTTCACTCCTCGAATCAATACTGGAGTAACTATATAATACCTAACAGGGGCGCCATATTTTATTTTATCTCGAAAATAATGAAACTTACTTGCCACATTTGACTCGCATTCTAATGGCTCCTCTCCCCACTTCTCCTTCATTAGATCAATATTTTGCACTCCAGGTCCCCATTTTTTCCTTGCACTTTCAAGGTCTTCTTTCTTTGTTTTTCCTTGGTATAACTCTATTCTCTCATTTGCACAATTTTGATATAAAATAAAAGCATTCCTTAAATCATCTTTTGAATAACCTATATATGTGTATTCTGGCACTTGTTTATTAATAAAACTATCAATTGATCGATATGGATTAGGCTTACTTAAATCATCACTTATTTGACCATGGAGTGTCAACGCACGAGGATCCCCCCATGACATCCACCAATCAATTAGTGCTGTGTGCTTCGCTCCAAACCCGCCAAATGGTTCACTTTCATAGTACGCCTCTAAAAAAACAAATTTATTGATTTTTATATAATTATGAATTACCCATGGTGTAAAAAGCAAGCCAAAAGTTAAAGATACAAGAAATGCAGAACGAATTTTTTTAAAAAAATTAAATCTATTATCAGATAATACTGCTGCTATTAATGCAACAATTAATATACCGTTCGTCGGCCTTGTTAAGGTTGCTATAGCACAAAAAAAAGAAGATAAAACTATGTATCTATACAAAAAATTATCATTCTCATAGAAATATCTAACTGCATAATATAAAGAAAAAATAACGATGGATGGGTGTATGGATTCTGTTATTGTATAATTCAAATAGCCAATAAAAAATAATGATGTTCCATACAGAAATGTTAGCACATGCCCTAAAATTGCATTACCAGTTATAAGTCTAACTATCATTCCTAAAATTACTGCAGATAACGCAAAAATTATAGATTGCGTGTACGGTATAATCTTGTGAGCATACTCTTCGCCAAAAAGCATATAATGCGCACCATAAAATAAAGGGTATCCAGGAGTTCGTCTCACGCTCATCACAGGATCACTAGAATCTATTGTAAACCCTTCTCCCAAAACATAATTCTTAATCTGTGTGGTGTACCACGGATCATCGACACTTCGTACTGTGCTATCATAAACTAGCTCGGATTGATAGCGACTTGCAACATCTTTTTTTATTGCATTATTATTCAAACTATTAACTACTATAGAAAATAATAACACAAAAAAGAATAGAAAAAAGAATACTCTATTATTTTTTCCTACCATGACGACTCCAAACATAATTTAAACACATAGTAGAATTTCATATATAAAAAATATCTCATATCCCTATAGAATACTCAATTACAGAACCTGGCCTTCCTTTAACTTCAATATATATATTTGATATATATTTACCAATAACTCCTAAAAACAACATACTAACCCCGTTAAAAAATAGCAATAAAAGTATCAATGTCGTCCATCCAGCTGGAGGTGTGGGCAATAATTCAATTCCATAATAGTTAAAAATTTTTGAAAGAAAATATAATATACTACCTATAAAACTTAATGCAGTAAGAAAAACACCGAAAATACTAGCCATTAATAGAGGTGCACTAGAAAAAGCAGAAATACTTGTTATCGCATAGTTAATACGATAGAATAGACCCATTTTTGTACTGCCATATTTTCTAGGATCCCTAGAAAATGGAACGCCGGTCTTTCTAAAGCCTAATGAATGCACAAGACCTCTCATATATCTATTTTTTTCCTTGCAAAGCCTTAACGCATTTATAACAGGCCGTGCTATCAGCTGAAAGTCTGCAGCATTCCTGGGGATAACATTACCACTCAATCGGTTGAGAAGCTTGTGCAACACAATTGCGCCAATTTTTTCTAAAATTCTACCATCAGATCGCTGATTAATTACCCCATAAACTACATCATAGCCATCCTCCCACTTATCGATTAAATCCAATATTTTCTCCGGCGGATCTTGCATGTCACTAAATAAAAAAATAAGTGCATCTCCATTAGCAAGATCTACTCCTTGAGAAAAGCTAGCCTCTATCCCAAAATTTCTAGAGAATCTAACATATCTCCACTTCGAATTGTCTTCACAGTATTTACGCATAAGTCTAGGAGTATCATCTGTACTATGATTATCAATAACTATAAATTCAATCTCATACTTTTTATTTAATTTTTTTTCAATATTATCAAGTCGGGAATGAATCTCTACTAGACTTTCATATTCATTCCATGCAGGTATTACAATTGATATTTTCTTTTTATTTAACATTTTTATGTACATTACATTAAGAGAACAGCGAACTACTAAGTACGTCTTTATAACTTACCATTAAAGCCGTGCATTAAATCTTTGGAACCATTCTCATAATCTCATTACTCCTATATGGAATTGAACCGACCATTAGATTGCCACTAGCATTCCAATAATCCCACCAGTATTTTGAAAATTCAAGTACTGTTTGAGATACACCTGTGCCAACATTTTTTATTTGCACTTCTTTATCATTCACATTACCGCATTTTAACTCGTCAATAAATATTCTAGCAGCTTTATCTACACATATAAAATCACGTACCTGCTCACCTAAAGTCATATTAAAGTCTTCACCTTTTAATGCAGAGGCTTTAAGTGATGGCCATAGATTGCCCATATATTGACCTTCGCCAAACGCAGAAAACACCCTTAAATAACTCATTTTTACATGATTTTCAAGGCACAATTGTTTTACTAAGAAATATAAACACACTTTTGATATTGCATACGGCCCAACTGGCTCTAGATTAGCTGTGACTGGTATAAATTCATGATTAATACTAGACAACCCATACTCTAAAGCGGATCCGGCAATAATTATCCTATCTATTCCAGATTCTATTGCCATTTCTAATGTTTTCATAGATTGAGTAACATTCCAATAAAAAGCCTCCTCCAAAGTTACAGGTTGCGGAGTGACCCCGTAAGAAGCAAAATGCACCAGTGCATCGCAATCACGCATATAAGATTGAAATTTATCGCCTAGATTACCCTCAACCCAAATAGGCTCTTTGGTGATTTTAATTCTAGGAATACTATTACTCCTCCTTAATGCAACTACTTCATAATCATTACTATGCGCCTGATTAACAAAGTGTGTGCCTAAAAATCCAGTTGCTCCAGTAACAAAAATCTTCATTCAATGCTATTAAGTGTTAACTCCAAAAAAACTTTCAAGCAAATAAGCAGTATAATCTAATTGCTCAAAGTCAATACTTGGATACAGCCCAACCCAAAAGGCATTGTTCATGGCAACATCTGTATTTTTTAGGTCTCCGACAATACGATATTCAATATTCTCAAAATACGGTTGTTTAACAATATTTCCTGCAAATAATAAACGCGTTCCTACCTTATGTTCATCTAAATATTGGAGCAAATCTATTCTTTTAAATTTTGAATTTTCTTTGATCATGATAAGATATCCAAACCATGATGGGGTGGAATTTTCTGTTGCACATGGTAGTTGAAGATACCCCTTCAAACTTTCCAATTTATTTGTTAAATAATCAAAATTTTTTCTTCTTGTATGAATAAAACCATCAAGTCTTTCTAATTGGGCAAGTCCGCAAGCCGCCTGCATATCTGTTATTTTAAGATTGTATCCAGAATGAGAGTATGTATATTTATGATCATAGCCTAGTGGTAAGCTACCTAATTTCTGCTCAAAACGCTTCTCACAGGTATTATCGCAGCCTGGATCACAGTAACAGTCCCTACCCCAGTCTCTAAAGGATTCTGCAATGGTTATAAGGTCTGAATTATTGGTAAATACCGCACCACCTTCACCCATGGTAATATGATGAGCCGGATAAAAGCTACAAGTAGCAATATCGCCAAATGTACCTACATGCTGATTATTATATTTTGCACCCAACGCATCACAACAGTCTTCAATTAACCAAAGGTCATGCTTATCACAAAGTTCTTTTACTTTTTCAAGATTAAATGGATTCCCTAGAGTATGGGCCAATATAATTGCCTTGGTTTTTGACGTTATTGCTTCCTTAATCAAATTGACATTAATATTATGTGTTTTCAAATCAATATCAACAAATACTGGAATAGCGCCAAATTGAACAATAGGGTTGACAGTAGTAGGAAACCCTGCGGCAACACTAATAACTTCATCGCCTTTTTTAATAGCCCTTTCAGCTAATTTATCAGAAGTCAAAGTAGAAAAAGCCACTAAATTAGCTGATGACCCTGAGTTGACGGTAATTACATGTTTAATGCCAATAAAATCAGATAATGCTTTTTCAAATTTCCTGTTAAAACGTCCACTAGTTAACCAACCATCCAGTGACGCATTAACCATATACTGTAATTCCTTCGCTCCTAGTACTTTTCCTGATACGCGGACAATGCTTCTCCCAGGTTTAAACTCCTTCTTTGCGTATTGTAAATCTGCATACTCTTTGACAAGCTTTGAAATTTTTAATCTTAATATCTCAGTGGCTACCATTATTCATATCTCTCATATATGTATCAATTTCATCAAAACATATAACTTGCATATCCTCTCCATTTATCCATAACTGGTGCCATTTAATTATTTTTTCTAAAGCACAATTTAAACTCCAAGTTGGGTACCATCCTAGTTTAGATTGAGCCTTTGAAATGTCTAATTTTAAAAAACCTGCCTCATGAAGATTAGAGTTACTGTCGATCTTCCAACTAGAATTGGGCCATTCTGATATCATTTTATTTAATATCCAATCTACCGGCTTAACATCTTGTTCATATGGGCCAAAGTTCCATCCACCTTCATACTGCTCTTGATCTTTGTAAAGTTTTTGCGCTAAAACCAAATATCCAGACAATGGCTCTAGAACATGTTGCCAGGGACGTGTAGCTTTAGGATTTCGAATTATAACTGGCTCACCTTTTTCAAACGACCTTAAAATATCTGGAATCAATCTATCCCTAGCCCAATCCCCTCCTCCGATCACATTACCTGCCCTCACCGAAGCAAGGCCAATGCCGTTCATTTTTAAAAATGAACGGCTATAAGCTGACGCAACTAATTCAGCACACCCTTTGCTACTACTATAAGGGTCATGGCCACCCATAGGATCACCCTCTTTGTAACTTTTATCTCGTTCTTCATTCTCATAGCACTTATCTGTTGTAATATTGATAATAGTTTTTAAATTAGGGCAATTTCGTGCAACTTCTAGTACTTTGGCCGTACCAATAATATTTACTTCATAGGTTTCAATTGGAATGTCATAAGAATATCTGACTAGAGGCTGAGCTGCCATATGAATTAAGATATCAGGACTAAACTCTATCATACTTTTATGAAGTATTTTTTGATTCCTAATATCTCCAATATCTGATTCAATTATTTCACCAACTCTAGCTTCATTAAATAAAGAAGGTGATGTTGGAGGTTGGAGTGCATAGCCTTTGACTGTAGAACCTAAAGAAGAAAGCCACAGAGAAATCCAGCTACCTTTAAAGCCAGTATGTCCAGTTACAAAAACTCTCTTATCTTTCCAAAAAACTTTATCAATCAATTCCATACTTTCCAAGGGGCCGAACAAGATCTCCACAAATTTTCAAGATAATTCTTGTCACGTAATGTATCCATAGGCTGCCAAAATCCATTATGCTCAAATGCAGACATTTCTCCTTGTTCAGCTAAAATCTCCATTGGCCTCTGTTCCCAAACCGTTGAATCGTCTTCAATTAAATTTATTACCTTTGGCGAAAGAACAAAAAAACCTCCATTAACTCTACCTCCATCCCCCTTTGGTTTTTCTTTAAAAGTTTTTACCTTTCCATTGGACATATTTAATGCCCCAAAACGGCCTGGAGGATATACTGCAGTTAGTGTTGCAAGTGTTTTTTGTTGTTTATGATACTTAATTAAATTACTAATATTAACATCACTTACACCATCTCCATAAGTAAGACAAAAGGCTTTTTCATCTTTTACATATTGATAAATTTTTTTTATCCTGCCACCTGTCATAGTATTATCTCCAGTATCAACCAAAGTAATTGTCCAGGGCTCAGAGCGCTTATGATGGACTTTCATTTTATTATTTTTCATGCAAAAAGTAATATCAGACATATGCAAGAAATAATTAGAAAAATATTCTTTAATCAAATAACCTTTGTAACCACAACAAACAATAAAATCATTTATTCCATATTTGGAATAAATCTTCATAATATGCCAAAGAATTGGCTTTCCTCCAATCTGAATCATTGGCTTTGGCAAGTTATCAGTTTCTTCACTAATTCTAGTGCCTAAGCCTCCTGCTAAAATTACTACCTTCATAAAACACCTTTTTTAAATTTCTACTCAAATTAAAATAATAGACATTTTGAAAACACCTATGCATCTTTACCAAAAAATATATCAGAACTTTTTATGTATTTTAGTTAAACAAAATTAACATGCACAGGATCTTCTGTTAACAAATAATTTATAAATTTATTCTTGGCATTAAACATACATCTTTCACAATCTGATGCTTTGAGTGAATTATAAGCAAGCTTCTTTTCATCTGAATTCCAAAACTCTTTAAATGATTGATTATTAATAGAACCCATCTCACCATGTGCACTATATGCATTATTACAACAAGAATAAACTTTCAGATCTCCGCCAATATATGTATCAAAATGCATATAACCACAATTATCATAATCAGGAGACTTATGAATTAAATCGTCTATCCTATCGTTAAAAGCATCGAATATAGTAAAAGTATCTGACTGAAAATCTTCTTTTATTCTTTGGATTTGCTCCACAACAGTAGAGTGATGGGCTCTATGGTATTCAAATCCTTCTGGCGTAAATATTGCACCTATCCTCATATTGTCAACACCCATTTCTGAGACAATTTTAGCAAGTTTATAAATTTCACCAAAATTATTCTGATCAACAACATATCCCACACCTACCAATAGATCTGTATCTGCGCTTTTTGCCTTAGCATCAACTAATCGTGATATATTTTTGAGGGTGTCATTAAATCTTTCCTTTTTAATACTGCGTATATGGGAATACATTTCTGGGGTTCCCGCATCAACTGACACCCTTACCCACTTTGCATGAACTAATGTATCTATAACATCAGGCTTTAAAATTGCACCATTAGTAATTAGGGCAAGATCCATACCAAGATCTATAACTTTTTGAAATATTTTTGGATGATCTGGATGTGTAGTTGGCTCGCCCCCTCCTGTAAACTGTATAGCTTTAACACCCATTTCTTTACAATTTTCTAAAATCTCAACACATTTTTCATACGGTATTTTTCTATTTGGATTATTTTCAACTTGTTCACTTATACTATCAACTATTCCAAAATTCTCATTAGAAGTGTACCCTGACATCCTATATGCACAGAATGAGCAATCATGATTACAAACATCGGATATAATTAACTGGACTTGCGAGGGAATAGGCTGCTCGCCTTCTCTTAACTGATCAATCATATGCATATGATGAACAACTTTAAATGGACTGTAGGCTTCAGTATTATTTTTCACAATAAAATAAATTTTACCTTGATTTATATAAAAAAATTTAAATTATACTTGATAGCGGTGTAAAATTGATGAAGATTTACTACCGCCCCAAAGCCTCTGTTGGATCTTTAAAATTTATCAGGTTCGAGATAACTTTAGAGGCTCTTTTCTAAAAATTCCAAGCAAAACCCTGTAAAGATTTTGCTTACGATTATCAAATCTAAACTCACATTCTTTTAGGTGTAAATTAAACATCTTTTTATCCACTCCATTAAACTTTACCAGCCTTGTTTTAGCGCATCCCCGAATGATTCAATTCCATCGATATATGAATTACCTCTGGTAAATTCATTTTTACTATGATACACTCCAAAAATTCTTCTTACGACCAAAATCTACCAAACCGTTAACCCGCATACCCGCGCCATCCATCTAAATAGACAATGCTATCAATATAACACCCCAACAAATTAAGACAACAATCTAAAATTTCTTATTTCGAACGAGTTAAACTAAACCCAACAATTCGGAGTAAAAAATTATGAGTAAAAAACGAACCAGCTACA